>Ga0302271_10003355_pt1 | contig 13576 bp, 5 predicted proteins | sample III_Bog_N1_1_FD_198767 | JGI IMG/M metagenome (GOLD analysis project Ga0302271, IMG submission 198767) | Peat permafrost microbial communities from Stordalen Mire near Abisko, Sweden - III_Bog_N1_1 | ecosystem: Environmental > Terrestrial > Soil > Wetlands > Peat | place: Sweden: Abisko... | reverse complement strand
TTATTTTTAATTCTTTCTTTTTTTTATGATTTTTTTTTCAATTCTCAATTACATATTTGAAATAGGTATTCCTTCATGTGTTTCTTTTAAACATTCTCACAATTTGGGAAATTATAAAAGATTAACTTGAGTAGTTGTGTTTTGCCTGCCAACTAAAATTAATTTGTGTATTTTCAGGTAAAATAGATTCTCAAAAAGGATGTTTTTACTTTTTCAAATAGATTCCAATTAAAAATAACACAATTTTTGAGATATGTTTACTCAAAAAAAACCTTCTAGAATTTTAATTACAGAAGATCCTAATTATTTAACAAATATTTTCGTTGTAATCAAGGTACAATTAGTTAAAAGGATATCTGAATCAAAACTTTAGTAATTTAAAAATTATCAGCATTTTGCCTCTTTTGTTTTAAACTTGAGTAAAAATAAGAGAAAAGATTATTATTTTAAAATAGTTCTAAGGATTATGTAGCATGGATAAATCATCTCTTTAAAAAACTGATAAAAGGAAGGAAAATAATGATTTTTTAAGAGTACTTTTTAGCAAAGAAAACTGAATTCAATGAAAAATGGTGCTTTATGGATATTTCTTTTTAAAACATTCAATTCTACAAAAATAGATTTCTTTGCATCATGAATGGGATACACTCGTAAAAGTTAATGGTTTTCCCATATGATTGACTATTATCATTTTATGTTTTCTTTGTTTGATTGAAGGGAACGGTAAAAACGCTGTTGGTGTCTGAAAAGATGGGGAAAAAGATGGGGAAGAAGATGATGAAGATGAAGAAACTGGATTTCTCGAAGGTAAAACTGTATCATATATGCTGCCTTTTGAATTCGAGAGCTAAGGTGTTATAAACGAAGAGTTACTTGTCTCGAAAGCTGATTGATGAGCTAATTTGTTTGATTTACTGGTTTAAAAATACTAAGAAGATGAGAACAACAGTTGCTATTGCTGCTGTTAAACTGAATTTAGCTGTTTGCTCATCCCAAAGTATATGAGTGCTTTTGAAGAGCCTGCAGCTGCTGGAAAGAGTGAATTCAAGCTTTTTGTTCTCTATGGAAATAATTATTTCGAGAAAGGAATTTATTTATCTTTGTCATTTTTGCTGTTTTCTACTTTTTCTGATGGATTATGGTTATTCTATGAGTCACTTTGAACAACTGCTGTTCCTTGTTGTTATGATTGTTCCTTTTCTTTGAATCTTTTCAGGAGAGATTCTACTTAAACCATGGAACTTTTACCAGAAGTGTAGTAATCTCTAGAATATTTATGATGGCCATGATAGGAGTCAGATTTCTGCAATTCTTTCCTTCTCTCTGCTACTTTTTCTAATTTCTTGTAGATATCATTGGATCCAGTACAAACGTCTCTTGTTTCTTTGTAGACATCGATTGCAGACAACTCTAAAGGACAAAGATCGAAAAAAGAAATGAAGAAAAGAAGAAATAGCTTTTGGGGGTTTAACCCTGTGTCTAATACCTTTTCCTGAGAGATTCTTATGAAGAATGCGCTTTTTATGCTTTAAATTCTCGTTCAGCTCCTTCATGGAAGTCTCTTTCACAAGATTTGGGTACTCTTGAAGAATACTTTAAAGCCGTGGACTTAATTTGGAGAAATAGTCTTCTCCTTTTTTGAGAGAGATTTTTTTAGAGTTGTTGGAGCAGTTACTAGCGCTGGGAAGAACGGTGCTATTATTGTGTTTATTCTAGTCTTACAGTTTTATGCTCTTTGATTGGTCTGGAGAGCTAGGCTGCAAAGGAGAATCATAGCTTTTATTGTTCTCAGATGATTTATTGAATGGAGAAGAAGGAGGAGAATTAGATGATGATGGATGGGATTTTTACGCCATTGGATGAAAATAGTAACTACTTAGACTGTTATTGTTGTTGTTGCTGCTGCTGTTCATAGATTAATTATTAAGATTGCTTTTAGGTGAGTTAAAAACGACAAAATCCTGTGAGTGTTCTGCAATATGCTTCAGTGCAGTAGCTTTAATTTCCTACTGCATTTCCATCGATAAAAGCTGATTTTTAACTTATTCTTCACTCTTTTTATTAGACTAAGCTGTTCCCTCAGCCTCTTTCATATGCATGATATCCGCAGATTAAGAGAAAACAGCTCTGTTTTTTTTGAAATGTTTTCTCTTTGATTTTTTATGTAGAGATTCGATTGTCTTGATTTACGCCCTCGTGTAGTACATATCCGAATATTTCTCATCTCTCCATTTCTCTTTTTGCACAGCCATTTGTTTTAGTTCAGAGTACATTTCTGGGATTTCGTTCATCATTTTCAGGAAATCTTTTTTCTTCGCCACAAGTAAATTTGTGTCAATCCTAAAAGCAAAAAAAGTTAACCATGAAAAAAATTATTGTTGCTGTTGTTATCATCAAAATCACTGCTATTTGAGATGCTTGTGTGAATATACCTTGCAGTTGCCGAGAATTTCCGAGATCTCTGAAACAATGCATCGTCTTCACCGAAAAACGATTTTTCTCCAATAATTCCAACACTCACTTACATACACTAAGAAGATGAAATCCCATATGATGTTGCCATCTTCCGAAAAACCTCCACTTCTCCTAAATATAAACATCAAGTCATTATTACCATCACAACTTTTTGGGTGAACTTCTCAAAATATAAATTACCTTTTTTTATAAGAAAAATAAAGTGAACGGGATCCCCTTCTTCGTAGATTCTCTCCCCCGCAGCAAAGAATCTTTTCTCAAAGAACTATGATATTTTCGACATTTTCTCAATCGAAAGGCTGACATTTATCGTTGAAGCTAAAAATTATAAGCTCTTTTACATTTTCTTTTTCTTTTAATCCATCAAAATTTTAGAATAATCTTCTAAATTGAGCACTCCAAAATAGCAATCCTCCTAGCAGACAATCGTAGCAGCTCTTGGCTTTTTCGTTAGAATCCCTAAATCCCCGAATACTCTGCCTTCACCGAGATTTATAGCATGGAAATATTTAAAAATATTTTCATCAAAAAAATGAGGAGAATTCTGCAGAGTCATAAGATCTAATTTGGGCATTGATTTTTAGAATAATTCATTCTATTAATTAAATAATGCATTCATGCGAGGACCACCGAGACTAATTTGTGTAGAATAAGCAGGTAAAAATACCTTCGCAAGCCTAACACCAAGACAGACTTTATGTAAGTCTACCTAAACCAAATATTTAAAAAAGTGAAAAATTTAAACTTGATTAATAAGTTTTTATGATTTTTTTGTACTTTAAGTTTTCTTGCAAGAAATGATTCTCGTTTTGGAGCCTTGATCACAACTGGAGGACCACTACCTTGGTTATCGCCGGTTGAAGAAGTAAAAGAATTGTTTAGTACATTATCTTGCTGAATCTATTCTCTTGAAGTCGATTAAGGTGAGGATGAGACATGTTCTTCTTATTTTCTCAAAGACGAATTATTATTACTGCTGTTCATAAAAACAGTGCTTTATTGCTGTTAAATCTAGGATTGTTGCTACTGCTAGACAGCTAGATTCTATTGATGTACACTACTACTCTTGTATCTATTATTCTGAAATCCATCAACAGTAGCAATAGTAGGAACACGGAACATCCCAGAGACATCTTTATCTTGTCCAGCTAGTGATACTTTACGTTATTGATGGTTCTTATGCTGAACGAGGATAATTTGTGATGGTAGTAATTTATTCATAACGATTTTTTTGAGCTGCTAAGACTAAATGCTTCCTTTTGATTTCGGAGTCGGATCGATCATATCAAACATCATCTTAAGCTTCGATTCTCCCCTTGAGTTCCTGGAAGCAGTGCTGTTAAGATAGCTGTTGTTTTTAGTGAAACTATCGTTGGTTTTGGTTTATTGTGAAAAATTATTTTAGGATATTTTCTTGTTGTTTTGTTGAGCTGCAATCGAGAAGAATATTGATTATCTACGACTGCTAGTGCTTCCACCCTTGGGGCTAGATTATATTTATTCACTGTTGATTCCCTAAGCCTAAAAGAAGGAGTTCTTTTTGAACTATTGCTACTGTTAATTCTAAGGTGAGGAAGTACCTGAAAAATTTGAAAGTCTTTTGTTATTCGTTTGACTGAAATCCGAGAGCCTTTTAGAGGTATCTTGTAGTAATAACTAAGAATTATCGTGTGGTTAGTCTTGATCGCGATGTAATTGAGAATTTTATTCGTGGAAGTCTTGTAGATTGCTTCCAATTGGTGCTTTTTAAAAAGCAAAGACGCAGAATTGAATGATAATCAAAAGAATCTTGACTCTTTTTTGAAACTTCTTGAGTAACAAATATCGTCGCAGAGTGAATTTACTCTTTTTCTTGTCATCAGCAGATTCTGTTTTTAAAGTGGATGCTAGCATATCCAAAGGAGCACTTTTTTTGAGTTTTTCGATCTCATCTGCTTGCTTTTTCAGCAGCACTGCAACCTCACCTGGGAAACAAAGAGAGAGAGATTAATTCACTGGGAAACAGTAATTTAGAATTGTATTGATGATTGTAAGCTGGTTTCAAAGGATAATTAATGGGAAAAGCTTATTATTACCCTTAAGCAGGATGTAGAAGCGATCAGGAATATCTCCAGCATAAAACACGATGCTTCCCTTCTTCGCATACTCGAAACTCATAGCTCTACAGAGATTGAGATGTACATTATTCTAAAGATTCGATTTTTTAGAAAGTAATTCTTGAAAGAAATTCATTTCCATTGTGGCATGCTGCAAGATAGTCAAGTCCTCATTATTTCTAAATCCATCCAATATTAATAAATAAAAGATTAATAAAACCAATAAACTGTTTTGTCTTAAATTTATTTGTACATGCTTTTAAAACCCTTACCTTTGTTCTCTTCGCTTGTATATGAGAATCCTAAGTGCCTTTTCTGCCATAGAATCTGATTTAAATTTACTTTTTGCCAATAAGGCCTTCATTATTTCGTTTCTAGAATTTGATTTAATCCTTCCAGTGCTATTCTCTTGATTCTTTATGCAAGGAGAGTCCTCTATTGTAGATGTTGGGGTTACAGCAGCTGCAATTTTATGTTTTAGAAGTGCACTGAAGATAGGGTTTGAATTTTGAGTTTGTTTTTCATCCAAAGCTAATGATTATAATGGGGGACAACTTAGCTAAGAATCTGCCAAAGAGTTTAAAAGAAATGGACTGGAATTAAGTTTTGATTCTTTATCTAAAAATCTATTTTGCTTTAGAGAAGGAGAGGTTTCTTTATTGATAGTTAAGGGACTTGAGTTACAAAGTGCATTCGTATTATTATTGTTTTTATCTAAGTCTTCAATTTATTATTCAACTAATCTTTTAAAATTGGAAGGAGATTGATTCGTTCTGCAATCGATTTTTGCTTCATCTAGCAGTTCAGCAGATTCGATTTCAGATGAACTATTTGATCCTTCATTTTTATAGCAAGAACAACTAGAATCACTGCAAGAACATAAAGATACTGATGATGATCTTTCTGAAGATTTAGAAAGTTAGTTAGTTGGATGGTGTTCACATTCAACAGCAGGATTTGTATCAGCATGAATTTTCATTGCAGAATCAAGTTAAATTTACATAAGAGTTTGTCTTGATAGCTATTTTGAGTGCGATTTCTCTATCAAATTATTGATACTTCTACTTGAAAACAATTACTTTAATTGTTAACTCTGCAAGGATTTGCTGTCACTGCTGTTTCGAGAATATTACTGGAATAGATCACAGTTTTTCTTAAAATCATCTTCATTTTCTCTTTCTTCTTCTTTGCGATGAGCTTCTCTGTTGGAAACAAAGTTAAATCGTTTTCAAAACAATGACAACAAATGAACATTTTCTAAATAATATTATTATTGGAAGAAGTTCTTACCCATAAAAGAGTTGACCAAGTGGCGCTATTAATGAAAGAGAGCTAATAGCTTAAGGTTAATTGAACTCCATTAGTTTCTGTGATTGTAGATGATCTGTTTGCTTTGGGTTATTACCATGATCTGCTAATGAATATGGTTTCATTTCTTAATCAACTTTTGTTGTTTATTATTTGTTCTTCGATCCTATTACAGGTTTAACACTAAAACTCAACTCTAATTAAAAAATAAGTAGAGCTTAGCGCTCATTAATCCCCATGTAATTGCTTATTTTTAATAATCTCATTAACAAATACCATCATTTAATTAAATTCTTATCTTTTGTTTAATTAATGTTTTCTTCAATTAGAAAAACTGCTCAAAATCAAATTAAACTCAACATGGAAGAATACTTGTCAATCCCAACATCCTGCAGCGAGATCATACCTCCAAACGTGAAACAAATAGGAGGATTATATCTCGGTGCGATTGAAACCGCAGAGAATGAAACTAAATTGAAGTAACTCAGCATTGGAGCTGTAGTATCTGTCATCGGATATCCACTGAAGCTTGATTAGTCTTAAAAAACAAAAATACAGCACCTTTACCTTGAGGCAATAGACATGGATAGTTAAGATCTCCAACAATATTTCTCCTCAGCTATCTAGTTTATTACTGAAAATATTAAGAAAACAAACGTATTTGTTCATTGCTAAATGGGAATTTCTCGTAGTGCAACGATTATCCTTGCATATTTGCTAGCCACAAGATAGCCAACAACTTTAGAAGAACAAATGAATTTCTTGAAAGCAAAACGACCTTTTATTTGCCCAAATAATGGGTTCATGAAATAATTAATGGAGTTTGAAAGAAAACTGCTACAATTGCAAAAACCACCTTCATTGGGAGGAACGAGAGGATGGAGATGAATAAAAAAGAGAAATAGTCAGATAAGAGTAATAACCTCGTTTATTTGGAGAAGAAGACCATAGAAATAGTATAATGAAACCTCTAACACAAAAAATTGCTCAAGATTAAATGGTTTTCATTTTTACATTCAATAAAAAAGTCATACTTGTCTGTTCAATGATAAATCACTCTTTGTTTTTTCATTAATATTGCTAGTTTCAATGAAATATCTCAATATGGAGGTTAAGACTCTCCCTTTGCACTAAACTGCAATAATAATAGCTCTTTAGAATTCAATAAAATATAAGCTAAACTCTCGTTTGAAAAGAAGAAAATACTCACATACAAATATACAAATGCATTTACCAACACCCTTTTATTTATGCCCTCCTTTAATCCTATCATTCATTATGGCTTGTTTTAATCGAAATTCCAAGATTTAGGATCAAAATCTTTCTTATCACTTTTTGTATACTAATCTGTTTTTCGATAGTTTCTCATCATTTCTCTTTCATTATCATCTTTTTGGAGACCTTGTTTTCTCAAATTATCAGTATATTTATAGATTTTAGACATTTCTTCAGCGGTGTACGGATTTAAGCGCTTTCTTCTCAGCCATTCTTCCCAGGCTGGATCGATAATTTGCTGATGCTGATTTGTGAACATAACTACATACTCACATTCTCTTTTAGTTTCATAGCCTTCGCTATCGAAATACGCAAAGTATTTATTGCCACTTCTGTCTTCTCCAACAAGCTATCGATTTAGTTTAGCATCGTTGTGAGCTTGTCGAAGTTACTGAAATTTAGAAAGAAAATTCTTGAGCATTTTTTGGAAATTTCTTTGATTTTATTTCTTTTTCTCTTTCTCTTTATGTGCTGATTTATTAATGCTTTCAAAGGAAGAAAATATATTAAAACTAATGAAAGGATTTATCTTAAAGAAAATATGTAAATTGATGGACATTGTGATGTATTCTTCTTTATTTTTAGAAAAAATGAAGAAGAAAAAAATTTGATTTTGGCTGAGAATGAAAGGCTAGTAGGTAGAGAGACTTTGTACAAATTATTAAAGAGTGTTTTCTAATTTGAACTAGTTTTTCAACTAATAATCATAACGCATCAATTAAACTTCTCTTGTTGCTTTTTTCCCCTACACGAGGTAATTAAACAATAAAATACATCTATTCATCATATTAATACTACTGACCTTTTCAAGCATAAGTTTATTTCCTTTACTTGTTCATTTCAATTAATTTTCCATACTTATTAATAATTTCCATATTTTTATGCTAAATATCTTGATATTTTCTTTTCAAATATTAGAATCTTTTCTTTTTATTATTAAACATATCTTCCAAGCCTTGAATGTCTAGAAACAAAGAAATATTATACCATTCTTTAATTAAATCGAACAAATTGCTTTTGTGAACCTTTTTGTCTGCAAACTTCAAAAAAAGAGAATCCAAATTCTTTTGCAACACGCAAATATGAAACTAACTCCAAAAGTAGTACATTTCAAACTCTATCAGAGCATTTCAAGAGTGGTGTAAAGAATAACATAAATCTAAAATGATCGTTTCCTTATTTGTTTCTTTCTTTTGTTTTTGGCAGAACTGATAAGCTTTTTGCAGCGAGTAAAGATATCCAAAGAAGTAAACCCTCATTGATAGCTGTTTCAATTAACTCTATCGAAGGTACTCTCTTTCATTTGTTGATGCCACTAACATTAACTATAACTTCCTAGGGAGCCTGATTCAAGCGAAAAATATCCTCTCAATCCTACAAGAAATATCTGAAAAAACATCGTATTTCATTCATAGTTTCTAGAAAACTCTTCGATTCTTTTTATAAAATAAATTTCTCAAAATCTAAGTTGTTCCCCTCATTTTGTTTGAAATAGGGCACCAATCTATTGTTTTGGTGAAGAAATGGTTGGAGGAGCAGCAATCATAGTCTTGGCTGGAGCTAAAAAGAGCTTTTTATGTAAATTAAATCATCTTAAAAATCTATCAAAAAAATTTTTTTTAATTGTTTATGATTTTCAAGCAAAACATTCAATGATAGGACAATTTGGATTCTCAACTTAATTCTTTAATAAATCTGAGCTTAATAAGCGATATGGAGTGGAATCACACTTCTTCAACGACACACCGAAAGGGTCTAAGCTAGATAGCAATACACCCTTTACAGATGAAGACAGAAAATGGTTAGTTTTTTCTAATTTCTTCATTTTATTCAATTCTAATCTAATAATCTCTCCCAAAGGATAAACTAAATGCTTGTCTCCAGATAAACTGATCTCAGAAAAGAAATCTTCCTTCTTCGATAAGATAAATTCCAATCTAAAGGCTTGTTTCAAAAAGACGTAGAAGAAAAAGTATTCAGTAAAGATGGCTTGTTTGGAGCTGAGGCATTTGAAAAAGGGTAAAATTCATATTAGCTTCAAGAATTACCATAGAATCTTTGTTGAATGGTCAGCCATTTATTTATTTGGTTTGTTTGAACAAAAAGTCTGGTTGATGGGATCGATACTCTTGATTCTGTGATAAACTAAGAATTTCCTGGTGCAAAAATAAAAATAGTTTAGAATAGGAAACCCAGTGGGTCTAGTGGATCTATCAGTGAGTAACTGGGGATAAACGCATTGTTTTCTCCTTTGGGATCTGTTCTAAAGAGTACAAATTGATTGCTACTTGTTTGAGAGCTTACAAATCTATCAAATTGAATAACTAGAACAACTCAAATTTTTTATTTTTTCAATTGCATAAAAAATCCTATGAAAAAGCCATTTTTTTATTTGCTATCAATAAATATATGAAATATTTATGATTCTGTCATAAAAAAATAGCTAAGATAAACTTGTTTTTAGTTTCATAAATTTTTTTAAGATATATCTTAATTGTTTGGAATCTTATCTTTCTTCCCTTTCTTAAGCTACAAGAAATAATAAAAAAAACGGTTGAGGACAGAAAAATAACAGAAAAAGTTTCATATCCCAATGAATATAGAAATGAAATATATTAATAGATAAATAGAGTAGTTATTCGTTTATGCACATTTAGTCAATCTCATAAATATTGCTTGCGATATCGTCCCAAGATTAAGAAGTAAGAGGCGCCTTCAAGAAAATATAGGAGATTCGTCTAGAAAAAGAAAAAAGGATTCAAAGATGATTGATTGTGTATGTTATTAGAAAGAACTTTGGACAGATGAAAGTGAAAGATCAGAATAGAACTAGAAAAAAATAATTCCGCGACTTTGAAGAAAATTTATTATTAATTTCGTGGGTTTTTTTCTTCTTCTACGGATGTGATAAAAACCAGTCAGTAATCAGTGGTCTAAGAGAAAATATGAGACGGAAGAGTAACTCCTTAGCAGAATAGAATGTGATTGGATATCTCGTTCTTGAAGAGCAATATTTCCTTCTTCTTAGATGGTAGGCTCTCTTCGAATTTGGAGCATTAGATCTTCAGTAATGGGAAGAGTTGAAGCCCTTTTTCGACACCTTAGAATAGCTATTCATATTTTTCAATAAGTCCTTTTTCAGATAAAGGATTCTCCATGGCTAATGCGTAATATTTGAAATAATCTTTCTCAGATATGTTTTTTCCAATGCTATCAGCGATATAAGTATGAGATGATTGAAGAACGGATGATACTTAGTGGAAATGATCGAGACAATTACTCAGAGCATACTCAAGTTGAGCTTAAGATTTGACTTATTTGCCTTTGCTTTCTTTGGCTTATTAGCAACCCATGTTGAGTATTTATTATCTGGATTCTATTGAGTTGAAGTAGTAGTATGGTAACTGCTGATAGAAATGGGTTATGATGTGCTGGTTTTGGTATGAGTTTAGTTTCAAAATAACTCCAAAATAATTGATTGTTTTCTGAATTAGTTTGATTATTAGAATGTGAAAATAAGTTGGATTTTTAGGGGGGAAGATTTTTTTGATTTCGAAAGAGGTGAATTAATCGAGGGGATTATTTAATGGATAGTCCTTACGTCAGACAGAAACAGTACTAATAGTATTATTTATAAACTTTAAGGTTTTGAAGTCTATTAGCAAATTAAAGAGAATGACTTATTTGCAAAATGAAATATAATTTTGCTTAAAGATACTAAAGAATGAAGATGTTTTGCAAATATTTGATAGGTAATTTTACATAATTAAAAGAAAAATGAAATATTGGACATTCTTTAAAAATCTCTCGAAATATTCTTTGAGTTTTTCTTCTCATTTTTTTGTAATAGATAATTCATATAATTTTATTAGATCCTTGTAGAAATCAAGAAATCAAGAGGAAGATATCGATGTTTTGAAGATTAAAAAGATAAAAATAGCAAATCCTTGCTTCTTTCTAAGCTTATTATCTCCCACTATTCTTTTCTATTCTTCAGACTTCCTTAGTTTTTGCTATTTAGATCTTAGCATATCAAATTATTAGCAGATATTCCTCTTTCTAAATAAATTGAAGTCTTATTATTAAATTAAGGCTCATGTGCTAGCAAAGATGATATTATTTCCTCCAAATAAAATATCACTATTTTCATTTGAATCAGATAACTTCTAGCACTTTTATAAGATTTTTTTGTTTTTTTGTCAGCTTTCCAAGAAGACTAACAACCAAATCATGAAATATCCTATTTTTTTAATTTTATTTCTTCAGTCTAAAAAAAGATCCCAAAATCAATTTCACTGCTATTTTCTCTCTATTGAAGCAAAGCATGCAAAGACTTTTTTCTTAAATTACATTCAATATTGCAAACTTGTCATTATCTTCTAAGCATTATTATCTTTTAGAAAAATCTATTTCTGCAGGCATAATAAAAGAAATTGAAAATCTAGATCATGATATCGAATTAGAAAAGATAAAAAATAGTATAATCCTCATAAAGCAAATATTAGAAACTTTAATATGTGATAGATGCTATTTTAGTATGAAGATTATTTTTAATTTAATAATTTGGAAAAGGTAAGTTCTTTTTAGAAAAAAGATTTAATCATGTTAAGTATTTTAAAATAATTTGTGTTAAATATTTAGAATTTGTAAAAGAATCTTAATAATATGTAAATATAACAAGATAAATGTGTAAAAATATATTCAAGAGCTCTTCAAGATATAAGGGAGCAGAAAAGAATATTATAATTTTATAAGTTATTTGGTAGATTCTATATGGCAAGAGAGCCAAAAGAGAGAGATAGAATAACAAGAGATGTTAATAAAGGGTTCTAATTGTTGTTGTTATTATAATTATAGGCGGCTAAAGAAGAAGAGTTAAAGAAGATAGAATAGATTGTGTTTTTATCATTATTTTTGAATTGTTTGGGGAGCCATGAAATGAACTCTACTAACTCGTTAGGTTCTCAGATTCATTTCAAGAAAGAAGAAAGCTAAGTTGATTTTTTATTATTTCCCAGCTGCCACTTGCGTTGAGGAAACTAACTTTCTTCGATAATTTCTCATAATGTCATTCAAGTTCAGGTGGCACAACAAGCGAGCATGACTGATTGCTTTCGTCATCTTAGTTTGTGAGTAATTTAAGTTATTTAGCTTAATCCTTGTACAAAGCTGACAATCTAGAGTGAGCGCATTCAAGTTCACTGAGATTAGGCATTTGAAGTTTCTAAGCAATGTAGATTTCAAGTGCTTGCGAAGCCTAATGGAGATCAAACTAAGCTGCATCAAGTTTTTTCTTAAGTCCAATTTGTTTCTTGATTTCTTTTTTATCTTTCGATAAAGAAATATCGATTAGATCAATTAGTTCTGAGTTATCCAATAGAAGCTTACTACCATGGAGATGAAACTCTTTAATAAAACTGATTAGCTACATGAGAGCAGCAGTACGAGTTAAGAATATCATACAAGCTTATTTATGGTTTTGTGAGTTAGAAGGTGTTTTTTATCTTTCCCGAAGATCAGCTTCAACTATTTTCATAAAGTAATGCATGTCTAACCCTATCGAATATTGTTTAAGTAGTCTATTCTCAGCACCGAAAATTTTGTAGGCACAATATTGTTTTTCGTTCATTTCTTTGATGAGGTCTCTACTCATTCCAAGAGATTGTTCAGCTAGAGCAAGTAGTTCCTCAGCTGATCTTTTAGGAAACTCATCAGAAGATTAACTAGATCCCATATTTTTTTGTTCCCCTCTTAATATTTCCCTTATTTTTCTGTGCGTTTTTTTCTTAATGTTTTTTTTTGTTTGTTTGCGATTTTCTGGTCTTTTTAACTTTTTTCTTCTATGAGAAATTATCGCTTTTACTTTTGAAATATAATTTACATTTCCCCCCCAATTTCATTGCGGAAGAATTCATTAAGTTCCAAAGATAAGATATATTGTGGCTTGTTTTTAAATTTTCATGTGAGAAGGAAACAAGAAGAAATAATTATTTGTTGTAACTTCAGGAGATGAAGATGTCCCGAAATGTGCTTTGTTCTAGTTTTATTGGTTTTTAATCATTTCTTATCATTTTCAATCTCATGGATTTGCTTAAACTGCTCTTTTTCCCTATTTTAAAATCCATAAAATCCTAAGATTATTAGGAGAGAATCACATATTTGTAGCAAAGTGCTTAACTATTACAAACATTAGTATTGGCTCTTCCCTTTTCCAAATCAAAATTATTCAAAAAGTAGCTTCTTGGGGGGGAGAGGTCGGGAGCAAACCCTTAGTTTATCCAGAGAATAAATATAATTTGATCTCATCATGCGTCAGAACGGCCAATCTTCTTATCAGATACTTCTAAACCCACTAGATCCAACTTAGTAATTTCATTGGAAAAATACTAAAAAATCCTATTATTAAATTTATCATATGCTGG
>Ga0302271_10003354_pt1 | contig 13576 bp, 11 predicted proteins | sample III_Bog_N1_1_FD_198767 | JGI IMG/M metagenome (GOLD analysis project Ga0302271, IMG submission 198767) | Peat permafrost microbial communities from Stordalen Mire near Abisko, Sweden - III_Bog_N1_1 | ecosystem: Environmental > Terrestrial > Soil > Wetlands > Peat | place: Sweden: Abisko... | reverse complement strand
TTCAGAGTTAATTTTGCTATTGGTTGGAGTGTCACCGTCCTCGCTGGTCTCGCCTCTTACCCCATTGATACCATCAGAAGAAGAATGATGATGACCTCCGGTCAGGCCGTCAAGTACTCCGGATCCATCGACTGCGCATAATAGATCATTGCTAAGGAAGGTGTCCTCTCTCTCTTCAAGGGTGCTGGTGCTAACATCCTTAGAGGTGTCGCCGGTGCTGGTGCCATCTCAGGTTACGACTACATCAAGCTTAAGCTCGACCCCAACGCTAAGCCCTCCTCCGAGTGATTTAGACTTATCTATTTCTTATTTCTTTCTCCGCTATTACCATATTCAGAAGATATGTCTTCATGTTTTGTATTTGCCAGCAGTTGTATTTTCAAAGCTTATCTCAGTCTTCAAAACCATCTCTCTCTGTCTCTCTCTTAAACAGCTCCAAACGAGCCTTCAAACCTGTTTTTCTACTTGGATTCTAACCAAAATCATTGATTTTTCGAGTCCAATCCAATTTTTAGAGCATTCATTCTAAATTCATTTTTAGTCCTTCGTATTTTAACCTTGATATTCATAATTATATTCATATTTTCAATGCGACCAAACGCTATTATTAGATGGCTTGATAGGTAGGGAGCCTTTTCTTCCTTTTTGCAGTATCTCCTTCTTTTTTCTTAGAGTACAAAAGCATATTTGCAAGTTGTATTTCCCGAGTTCTCCTTTTGCTTTATTTAATTAAAAATTCATAATTTTGTTTATTTTTTCATCTTCGCATGCCATTCAAGTACACGAAAAAAACAATTTGATACTCTTTATCTCTCTGAATCAAATAAACGTAGTTAAATTTACCATGATACACATAGAATAAACAGATAATAAATTCATACAATAATCAATTATAAAAAGTAGCAATAAATTAAAATAGAGTCATATTTTCATAATTATTAGCTCCTTTAATCTTTCTGTCAATAGTATACTCCCTTACAAGAGAATAAACATCTTTCACTTATGCCTTTCCCAGAATACTCACTATTTCTCGAATATCTGCTTCTTAGATGGCATCGTTTTATGTATGAAAATTCAATGTCCTCACTTTTGCTAAAGAAGCTGCTATCCATTAAATAACAAACTTTATTTCCTTGTCACCACCGAAATCTCCGCAGCCCCAATTTCCTGTTGAAACCTAGACTTTTCTAGGTTCACTTGTTGGATACATGCTTATGCTGGCAAATCCAGCGTAGGCTTTACGAATTTCTCTCATTAATGCCTCCAAAGTTAATTCTGGCCAAATATTTTCATCTTTTTTTGAATTATAGTTCAGGGCATCAATCCCAACAATTACCACTGAGTACATATTAGTATCTGCATCAATTTATGGTTCTTTTTTGTCGCATGGTCCTTCGAACTTTAAAGTGTTCTTGTATCCACTGTATCTATGAAAATAAATACAAAAACCTTATCAAATCAAGAACTTACACAACATTTTAAAAGGGAAGTACTTTGAAATCTATTGTGCTCCTTTGATGACTAAGGCTTCCAGATCGTGGAGCTCTTCGAAAAGCAACAAAGAAATGAGACATTCTGGAGATATCAAATAGCGAATTTCTTCTTGAATCGATCCATTCCCTAGGACACCCCCACCGACAAGCTTGTTTGCGAACACAACTTGTAAACTATTTTGGTTGTCTTCAATTTTGTGCTCCGAATCAACTTTCACAGCTGATAATTTATCTTTGCATTCATCTTTCAGCTTATTTGATTTGATTTGTTCTTTCAAATCTTAGCAGCAAACTCGCTCGTATGAGACCATGAGATCAAGATTGAGCTTCTCCTTTTGAAGACTGGTGAAGTACTCAAAAAGAAATGTTATTTTTTATCGTTTCATAGCATTTGTTTCTGGATTCTTGCCTTCCATGAAAAGTAGACTGCAGTCAAAGTTCGAAGGGAATTGCTAGGAGGAACTCGGCTGCTGATGCAGGGTGCAGAAGAACATGTTGCAAAGTAAGATTGCTACTTGCTGTTTTGTGAAGATTTGAGCATTTTCTTCTCCTTGGATAAGCAGAAAAATAGGATTGTCATTGAATGCATGCTCGATTTGTAATGCAGTTCTAGCCATAAACGGAAGGAGATCTTAAAGATAATATCTAGATTTTTGCTAAGAAAGCTGATTAAAATACATTACTAGATTCTCGACATCTACACGTCGCTTCTATTCAAAGTGTAGCACGCAAATTTCTTGTATTAGTACAGCTATGTCTTTGAGACTGCAATCGCCATTGCTGATTACATTTAACTTTCTTTTTATCTTCACCCAAAGATCTTCTAAATGACATGGTAAGACATAGACATATTGTAATGGTTTTTCTTCTTCGATTTCTTCAGCTGGATTGGGATCCAAGTGTATTTGATCATCATTACTAGGTTGATTTCGTTTTTTAGGAATGAAAAAGTTATCTAATGTTTTGTTACTCATTTCTAGTGGTTATAAAGAGAGAGTGAGAAATAGTTAGTGAGAGAGAGAGTATCTAATAGTTTTGGTAATTAATATTGTTTTTAGAGGTGTTTTCTGCAAAATAATCCAGAAGAGCGCCAAGGGGTGGGGGGGGAGGGGGATAAAGCGAAGACAGCATTAAGCTGATTTCAAAGAAAGAAATTATTATTATTTTTTTTTGATGAAGCTGTTGAAAGCAATTGATTTATGTTTATACCATACCAATAAATAGATAATCTTGACTGTAAAACCTTTTATCTTTCTACGTTTTTAAAAAACTATTTATTCCTTTCCGTTTTACTTTTTTAATGCTAAGGAAGATAAAACTATCAAATTATTAGAGATTTCCAAGGTAATTTCCCTTGAGATTACTTCAAATTTCTTTTTAAAAAGGAAATACAGTTTATTTCTTGCAGGAATCAAAAAGAATTAAATAAATACAATTTTGCATATTAAGAGATAGATCTGTATTGATGAATTAAATAGGTATTTCTCTCAATAGTTATTGCTGTAAACTCTTCTAATTATGGTAGAACGAAGCTACACAAAGGCATAATCCTAAAAAAAGTTTAAATGAAATTTGGAAGATCGACAAGAAACAACTCAAAAATAAACAAAAAAATTCAAAAAGCTAAACTGATTGTGTTTGTTTCGAATAGCAAATTAGTTTCGATTCAATGAGTAAGGATTCTTGTGATAATACGGCCTACCTACTTAATTTAAAGAATAGTCCTTGGAAGAATTGAAGGTATGCCATGAGGGAATGGGAAAAAAATAATTAAAAACTCAAAACAAAATAAAAATAAAAATAGCAAGAAGAAACGATTGAAACAATAGGACACCTGACTGCTAATCAGCTAAGATTCCCAAAACCCAAAAGGAGGAGACAACCAGCATATATTTTATCTAAGATTTTTTTAGAAATCAAAGGCTGTCGATAAAAGAGAGGATGTCATTTTTTGGATTGTTTTCTGGACGCAGCACCATTGAGTGCTGCTCCAATAGAGATGAAGGGATGAATAATAATCCGAGTGCAGAATAGCTTGGAGAGATTCCACCTTCAGATAGAATGAAGTAGCTGATATTAGACAGTTAGCGCAATAACAATAATAATGCATATCCCGATAAGCAGGAATAATAATAATAATTCTTGGATGAAATGGCGAATTAAAGGAAAGAGAAAAGTCTTGAGTAATTTCAGAATAAAGATACTCATGAAGATCCATCCGATGAATTTATTGAAATTGCACCTATTTTTAAAGTTCCTTAGTTAGGTTCCTCTTCAGATTCTAATGATTAAGTAGAAGATTTCTGTTCAGAGTTAGAGGAAGAAATTAATGGTAGTTTAGGACACTCTAATTCTCCCTATTCTTAGGGTTCTTTTTCTCAATATTCCAGCTCATCGAGGAAGCAAGTGATTTCAGAATATGTCTCTATTCCAATAACCTTTACAACAAAAAAGAACTATGATGATAGGCTTCATGGAGCGCACAGTGGGAATCAGCAAGCAGAATCTGCTGGTGAAAATGAAAATTCTAACAGTAATTCAAACACACCTCGATAGAATACAACCTACAAAGCATCAATTCGATCTAGAAATAGTTCTCAGCATTCCTTAGAAGGAGGAAGTCATTCATCAAAACAGCACAAGCGTAACGCAAAAGCATGGACTGAAGAAGAAGATCGCCTTCTTAGATTTTATTACAGCAAACACAATGGAAAATGGCCAGCTATTGCGAACGAAATGGCTGACAGAAATTCAGCATAGTGCTCCCAGCGTTGGCGGAGAATCAAACCATCTAAAATCCGTCGACCCTGGACTCCAGAAGAAGATGTAATCGTGATGCAATTAATCAACTAACATGGGAAGAATTGGGGACTTATTTCATCTAACATGGATAATCGCAGCGGAAAGCAAGTCAGAGAAAGGTAGAAACAATGTCTAACAATTCTTTGCTATTTTGTTTGACAGAAGAATCAAATGTAAAATCTTATGTTTTGTTTCTATTTTAGATACATCAACAAGCTTGACCCATCGTTGAACAACGATCAATTCACCGAGGAAGAAGATAAAAACATCATTAACAAATACTACAAGATCGGACCGAAATGGAGTGAGATCGCTAAGTATCTCCATGGCAGATCTGAAAACATGGTGAAAAACCGATTCTACTCGTTTATCAAGAAAACATATGCGATTAATTCACTTCAAGGAGGGCACTCTGAAACAGGATCGCAGTGCGAATCGGGATTCTCTTCTAAAATATAAAATCAAGAAGATAAAAACAGCAGCTACGCATCATCAAACTACAATGATTTAGAACCATCTGTCGGAAGTGGAAATATTGAAAGTGAAGACAGCTCCTCGGAGAATGAATATTAACAAATGTCTCTAGGACCAAATCTAAATAATCCTTCGTTTGTGCCCTAAGCGGATTTAAATAATATTAATAATAACAAGCAGCAGCAAATATCCAACATCATCAACTATGCAAGCAATAATTATGATTTGAGTCTGTAAGGATTCAATTCTGCACAGTAGTAGTAATAGAATCAATAGGTTTAAGATCCCTACAGCAAGAAAACGAACAGCTGGGGGAAGATTGAAAAAGCTGATGAGATGTTCCATACCCCTAGGTTAGCACTTGCTAATAACTCTTCATTTTTTCCTACGGAGATGTTTTTCTAGCAGTAAAAAATTCAAGAAGAAGTGCTAAATGGACAACAACAGCAACAACAATAGTAATAACTCCAACAACCATAACAACAGCAACAGCAGCAACAGCCAACTCCAATAGAATCTAACACTGCCTTCTTTTAAGCTAATCCTTCTCCCCTTTTACTTCTCAGTCCAGCTCAACTCAAAACTGATTAATTTTCGTTCACATCCAACACCCCAAATCGTCGATTTTTGCTCTCCAACTCAAACACGCCATACTAGCAGCACTCCACATACCCTAACCCCAGCACAAACAACAGTATTAACACAAATCCACTCTCATCGTTCGCATTCAACACAGCTGGATCGAATAACCCGAATAGCAACAATAATCACTTTAACTTCAACAACATTGTCTCAACTCCAGGGAATAAAACCTCCAATTCTACGAATGCTTTCAATCAAATTAACTAATAATTCAATTAGCAACAGCAATAGCAATTAGCTGCATTTAATTCCTACTAGAATTAGCAGTAATAGTAGTAATAACAGCAGCAGCAACCTATCGATCAAAATGGAGTTATGTTTAGATTTCCTAATACCAGTAACAGCAATTGCACTACACCACAGTAGAATGGTCTAAATTTGAAAACCATTGAGGAACCATTTGAGAATCTAAGTCTTAACTCAAATGTCTAAGGAGGATAATTCAACGTTTAGCCTATTCAAGCAGCTTAGCCATTCTTGAATGACTATCAGCAGTAGATTTACCAATAGTCAACAGCTCAAACTTAGCAACCATTCCAAAGCAATGATTTTTAATATACCTTCCCATAGCAATACAGCTAGCAATAGTAAACTAACGTGCAATATGCTCAACCGTAAGGCAGAGGAATTAACAGTTAGACGAACAATACCAATACCAATACCAACAACAACAATAGCAATAATAATGCAGTGCAATTCATTTTGAGCAGCTCGACCAACCAATTCAATAATCAAATTTACTCCAACAGCAACAATAATTTTTTTAACAACCAAACTAATAACTTTAGCAACTAAAATAGCTCCAATAACGCTGTCACAAATAATCTTAACAACAATAGCAACAACAACAACATTTCTTATTAGAATATCAACTCACAATCGAAAGCAGATCAAGGAACACTCAACCCTAGAGAAGATCTTCGGATTGATATATCCTGCGCGAGGAAACAAGATGAGCAACCTCCTTTAGCCTCAGCTACTCCGAAGATTAATCGCAAGTAGCTGAACACATTGATTGTTGATTTGGAAACGTAATTGCAGCTACTTAGAGCGAAGTAGTAGAATTTCAATGATGAGGACTCTGATTGCTGAATTTTATCTTGATTTTAGAAGGGTCTATTTATCTAAGTGTTTTTTATCTTAAGAAGAATAAAACAACGATTCACTTCAGAGAGCAAATCCTTTCATTATTTATATGTGTAAAGTATTGAGGAGGGAAGTTCAGATAAAACTAAGAAATTTCTCGATAAATATGAAAATAATTTATTTTTAATATATCGCATAATTAGAATTGTATCAATCAAGATTTGTTTCTGGTGTAATCAATAGGCTTTTATCTTAAATTAAGTAGAAAAAGAAACAAAAATATCTTTCTAATTAATGTACTAAAAATAGACTAGATTCTTATCTAATTTTAGATGAAGAAAAGTGTCTTTCAAGCACAGCCTTAAATAGTTGAGCTGTGTCTGATAGGAATGACAATAATTAAATCCAAAAAAAAATATCCCCTGAAAAAAGTCCAAGTTAAGACAAACCAAATACAAAAAATAAGCAATTGCTTTACATTCACAGTACCATTGTCTATCCACTTAGCAGAACTGTCACCTTTTCCCGCTTCCTCGAAGATAAACCTAGGAGAGCTGATTCGCCTTGACCGCTTCCCATCATATTAATTTGAATGGACAAATCCAGTTCATAAATATCTGACTCTCCTTCAGAGTCTTAAAACTCGCCCTCCTAAAATGAAAATAATACTTGCAGATACTCGTTTGCATCTACAGATGATTTCTCGTCGCTTCGCGCACTCTCCTTACCTTGTCTCGATATTCCATAGGGTAAATCTTCTTACTCGAAGAACAATAGACTTTTCAAATCAGCTCCCCTCTAACACACTATCCTTGATTTCCTTGAAGCAAAGGCCGAAATGAAGCAGAAAAACAAACTACCTGGTTTGAAGAAGGCTACACGAGGGTTGATTAAACCCAAATAATCTGGGATATCTTTTTCTGTTGTCAACTATGCATTGCGTAATTCTGATGATGAGAAAGAATCTCAGTTCGTGGAATACACGATTAAGGCTGTTGACCAGCAGACAAGTGAATCCTGGGAATTTATCTCTCGATATTCCATGCTACGAGAGTTCTATCTCAGCTTGAAGGCTGAAATACCTGCCTTCAAGAAACTTAACTTGCCTAAGTTTCCATCTAAGAAATGGTTCAGCAATACAGATTCAAGTTTCCTTAAAAAGCGCTCCTTAAAGCTGTCTGCATTCTTTCAAGCACTATCATCTCATGAGAGTGTCATGAATTGCAAGACAATGCAATCATTTATCACTGAATCCCGCGAAGCAGCTGATGAAGAGTTCGTTCTTTGAAGGATGGAAGCACACACGGCAGCGTTGATTCTTTTAGTACTTTTTAAGAAATAAAGAGATTCCATTTTGGAGTAAGTAGTCTGTATTATCCCCCCTATAACGCTAGAACTCATAGCTTGAATTCAAGTTCCAATTAAATAATTCACCACCAATTAAATCTTTCAACGCATAGATTTGAAAACTATTACGCTCATAAATTTGCAGACTAGACAGAGATACGTATTTAACGCATTTAATTATGACTGTCTATAATATTATTTTTTATTTTGTTAAGATAATTAAACAAATCATTTATATTTTTTTAAAAATTAATTCAATCATATTTTTCAAGCTAAAAATCATATGCGTATCATTTAGGTGGACAATACAATTATTAGGATTAGATTTGTTTTAAAAATATTAGTATTTTTTACATAAAATAGTATTCACTCATATTTTATGTTTTTATCAAGATTACATTGTGAATCAAGGGAAAATAGGAAAGATCATTATAAGAAAAAACAAGATTCTTTTTGTTGTTGATAATAAATGCTTTTTCGATATCAATTGTCAATTGAATTCAGTTTATTTTTCTTGACGAAATATGAATTCACACAGCTATGTATAATTGAAATCAAACAGTCTTGCAAGCAGTTTCAAGAGCTTGGTGAAGGTCATCCATGATATCCTCAACAGATTCAATACCGACAGACAATCTGATGAAGTTATCTGAAATTCCTAGCTTTTGTCTAACTTCAACGGGCACTGAGGCATGAGTCATTGAAGCGGGATGCTCAATGAGTGCTGGAAGAAATAAAATATGTTAGGAAAAATACAATTATAACTAAATAGATTCTTACTCTCGACACCTCCGAGTGATTCTGCAAGGATAGCGAGCTTGCAAGAAGATAAGAACTTAAAAGCTTGTTCTTTTCCACCTTTGAGAAGGAAGGAAATCATACCACCAAAGCCTCTCATTTGCTTCTTAGCAAGTTCGTGTTGAGGATGTGATTCAAGACCAGGGAAGATAACCTTCTCAACGAGGGGATGATCTTCAAGGAATTTAGCAACGGTGTAAGCACTCTTGCAGTGAATCTACATACGAGCCTCAAGAGTCTTGAGTCCTCTAACAGCGAGATAGCAGTCAAAAGTAGATGGGCATCCACCGAAGGAAATAGAAGAGTAGAAGAGTGTCTCCTTCAAAGCGGTGGAATTGAATACGAGAGCTCCCATGATAACATCGGAGTGTCCACCAATGTACTTAGAGCAAGAGTGGAGGACAATATCGACACCAGAATCAAGAGGGTTTTAGAGATAAGGAGAAGCAAAAGTATTGTCAACAAGGACTAAAGACTTTTTTGGAAAAGTTTGAAGAAAACAAAAAACAGATTAGGAAACGAGCAAGCAAGAATGGGAAATAGTATTAGGGACTAAAATTATTAAAGGCATTGCCAATTGTCGAAAATTAATTAATCCACAAGATATTAGAGCAAAATCTGCCCTCCCCACAGCCTTTTTTGTTTATTAAAGGATTTAGTATAATTGAATGAAGATTACAGAAGGTGAAACTTCTTTGGTGGTCTTAGTGAGAACCTCAATGTCGACTAACTTGACGAGAGGATTTGTTGGAGTCTCAATCCAGACAAGGGAGGTATTTGCCTTGAATGCTGCCTTGAAAGCGGTGATATCAGTGAGATCAACGAAATCAATCTAGAAACCGAATTTCTCAGCTGCAAATTTTCTCATGTATCTGTTGGTACCACCATAAATATCGTCAGAAACGATGATATGAGAGTCCTTGGGGAGTGAGTGAATGACGCAAGCCATAGCAGCACATCCAGAGGAGAAGGCAATAGCGAATTTGCCATTTTCACAAGCAGCAAGGCATTCTTCGAAAGCTGTTCTAGTTGGGGTACCACCTCTAGCATATTCATATTGTGAGTAGAAATCAGTAGGTGCTTTTTAGGCGAAAGTTGTACTGAGATGAATAGGGATATTAACTGATCCATGGACTTTGTCTGGTTCTTAACCAGCGTGAATGGCCTTGGTTGCAAATCCTTTAGGTTTGTTGTAGAGATAAGCTGATTGAGGGTAGTTAGTGTACTTGGAGTAGTCAGTCATTTTTAGGAGCGGAGTTGTGAAGAAGAGAGATAATCGATTTGTTTTATTGATTAAAATATTTCGATTAGGGACGACAATTTCATCTATTTAATATTGCAAATTATCACAGATTTTTAATCTTTTTATACTTTCTCAACTCTGTTAGCATTTTAATACCCCCGATAAACAAGATACTGAGAAGATTTTAAGATTAAAAAGCACACACACACGTTTTGTAGGTAAATACACCGACTTGAAAAATAGAATAAATCTAGAACATTATCTTTTTATTTCGTTATGAGATTTGAACATCTGCATTTGGATTTGTTCAAAAAGGAGGCATCGAAATAGAGAGATATTTTGCGTGCTATTTCTTAATGTTGTTTTGTTTGCTTTCAATTCTTAACACTCTTGGAAATAGTCTCGTGGTCATTAGAAGTACCCTTAAGGAGCTCCGATTGCGTGTGAATTCCTAAGACAGCTCTGCCTGATTCATCGGTATTCTTCTTGAAACTTTCGCACCATTCTAAGGCCTTTTCAGTTGAACAAGCGATACTCAACGCGTAAGGTACAGTAAGGGCTGCTTCTTTCGTTGGGAAATGCTCTTCGAAACACTGTCTGTACCAGTATTGTTCCTTATTACGAGGAGTGTTAATTTCATAGACAATTTCTCTGTCGTTAAACTCCTTATCTGAAATCACAGCCTCACAATATGCAGTGATGGAATCTCTCCAAAGATACCCGACACCATCTGAAAATTGCTCCTTTTGTCGCCATAGAACGTCTGAAGGTAAGTAAGGTTTGCTTTTATCGTCGAAGGCTGCTCTGAGGATGTACTTTTCTATGTTTTTCGGGAAGTTCCTAGGGACTTTATCGTTAGGATCGATCGACATAGCATACTCGATGAACGCCTTATGCAAGAAAGGAGGTCTCACTTCCAATCCCCAAGCCATGGTAGATTTGTTTGCTCTGAGTAAATCGTATTTGTAAAGATCTTTGACTTTACGGACGCATTCTTTATGGAATTCCTCTGCGTTGGGTGCTTTATGGAAGTAAAGATACCCTCCAAAGAGTTCATCAGCACCTTCTCCGGTCAAGCAGTACTTGATTCCAAGTGCTTTGACCTTTCTAGCTAGGATGTACATCGGAGTGGAAGCACGAATGGTAGTATTGTTGTATGTCTCTGTGTGGTAAATGACATCAGGAATAGCATCAATACCTTCCGCAGGTGTGTATATGAATGCGTGGTGTTCTGTTCCAAGATATTCCGCGACTTTATGAGAAGCTTCAATATCTGGAGATCCTTCGAGACCAATACAGAAACTGTGCACTTTATCCATACCTCTCTTGTGAATATCAATTTTCCCTTCAGCAACTAGTCTCACAGTAATAGCAGCAATCAAACTGCTATCAACTCCACCGGAAATAAACAGACCAAATGGAGCATCTCCTTGCAATTACTCGAGCACAGCTTAAGTCAATCTCTCGCGGAGTTCCTTGTAGTCTATCTGATTAGTTGGGAAGTATTCTTCTTCATGCCATAGAGGTGAATACCATTGTACTGGTTTCTTGTTGCTATCCAAGTAATGACCTTTTCAAGAATAAAAAAGTAATTAATTAAAAAAGAAGAAGAAATAATACAAGTTTGATCAGCTTCACATAAATTTTTTGAAATTTCATAATAAATGGCTAAAATAATAACTTGGGGGGGAGAATTATCTTTTTGAATCCCCACTAAGAGTGGATTAATTCCCCATTGAAGATAAAAGAAAATAAAATATAAAATATGCGTGATATGATCGTTTACCTGGTAACAATGTGGAAAGTTCAACGCAGTTTCCTTCAATCGCCTTGAGCTCTGAAGACACATAGATCTCACCATATTTACCAACGCCCCAGTAGAGAGGGATGATACCAACATGATCTCTTGCTGCAAAGAATTCTTTGGTATTTGGATCATATATCAATACACCATACATTCCTTCAAGATGAATCCACATATCTTTTCCACCGAATTCCTTGTACAGAGCTCCAACGATCTCGCAATCGCAGTTTCCTTTCAAGGGGTATTTGTGCTCGTATTTAGCTTTAATCTCCTAGTAGTTGTAGATTTCACCATTTGTGGCAAAAGCAATAGGCTCCTTTCCTTGTTCCTCCAAGATAAATGGTTAGTTTCCGTTGTCACTCAAGTCACAAATCGACAGTCTTTCATGACATATTATGTTCCATACACCAGGCTCTATTTCCTAAATTCCAAAATAAACATATGTTATTCAAATTGAAACTAAATGGAAGTTGTTTTTCAGAATCGTTTTTTCTTACGTAAAGCTTAATGCCTGAAGCATCTGGTCCACGATGCTGCAATTTGCTAGCTAATTTAGTGGCTAAGCGTCTGACTGTTTCGTATTTTCCAACAATATGGAAGATTCCTAGTATTCCGCACATTCTTTGTCTTCTAGTTTTTAAGTTATTATTTTTTGTAATCTTTTTTTTTCTTTCTAAATTTCTGCTGCTGATTTGTTCGATTTAAAGCTAACAACCTGACTGAGTGCGTATCTGGAGTTTTTTATTCGCTAATCATAGTTCGTCAAACAAAAATGCGTAGTATAATACCAGAAGAAGAAACGCATTAAATTGGATTTAAAGCATCTACTAGGAAAATCACAAAAACAATTATTAGCGTTTTTTTTGAGTTAAATTTTTGAAAAAGTATCATTATGCATGGATTTACAGCCAAAACTAATTTAATTCAGTTGATCTGTTTTCAAAATTCTTTTATTAAGATAATTGTTTGGATTTGGTACAATGCCAGTATTCAGCTTTTTCATAAAATTTTAAAAATGATTAATAAAAGAAATATTTCACATATTCCATTAGTTTCTGAACTTTTAATCTACCCATCCTTATGATTTACCATCGTTGAGAATCTAAAACTGTTTTAATCCTTTTCAAATAGCCTCTTTTGGCCTTAATAGATTTTGACTAGATGCAATAATTGAGAAATAACTATTTTATTCCAATGAGAGAATAATACGTACAAAGAGGATATCAATAGAGTATTTGTATGCCTATTATTATTTTTTTTGTTGGTAAATAGTAAAAAACATCTTGAAAACAAAATCTATTATAAAATGGACTATTTTAAGTTTGTTATTAAACAAAAAACGCGAAAACTATCTAATAGATATTATGAATTTGAACAAAAAATAAAGATATTTAACTCTGATTAGGAGATTAAAAATAAGGTTCTATTATCAAAAATATGACGAATCATAGTGGATGAAAAGCTCACTGTAGAAAATATCTTGAACTATTCTTCTCTAGGATTATTCATAAGATAAGATTTAGTAGAGAGTTTCTTCGTTTATTGTTTAAAAAGAGAGCAAAAAACATGATAATCCCCCTAAAATTTATTTTACTTAGTTATGAAACCCTCTAGATATATCTTTAACAATTTGAACTTCATAAAAAGAGGCATCTAATCGAAGATCAATCCCAGCATTCAATATTATAAATAACCCCCATCGTTTTTGCTTGTGGACAAATTATGAATTAAGTTCTCCTAAAAAAATTAGTGTTTTTAATCAAAACGGACTAGAATTGTTTGAAATTTGTGCGAATTAAATATATTTTTTGAAGAGGGAAATGTTCAAGAAGGTAGAGGATCTCAGCAACTTGATTCCACTCAATAAGACAGCTTAGAAAAAGCTTA
>Ga0302271_10003353_pt1 | contig 13578 bp, 12 predicted proteins | sample III_Bog_N1_1_FD_198767 | JGI IMG/M metagenome (GOLD analysis project Ga0302271, IMG submission 198767) | Peat permafrost microbial communities from Stordalen Mire near Abisko, Sweden - III_Bog_N1_1 | ecosystem: Environmental > Terrestrial > Soil > Wetlands > Peat | place: Sweden: Abisko... | reverse complement strand
GGCGCCCCCACGTAGGGAGTGAATGAGTGAGTGAGGAGGGAGATTTTGTCTGATTAAATCAACAAAAAAATGCATGAAATTAATAAAATAACTGAAGCTTACCTTACTGCTTTTTTATTTATTTTTCAATAGTCGCAAGTTTCATGGTTTATTTTTTTTGAGAAAGAATAAAGAAATTTCAACAAAGAAAAAGGAAAAAAAGTTTATTAGTTTACACATTCTCTTCTTTATTATTAAGTGTATGAATACATACAGATTGGAGGCATCATAAATCCCTGAAAAACAAAAATAAAAAGACTATGAAATGAGTGAATGAAAAAAGGACTGATACTTTTATTAAATGAAATTCATGGAATTAATTGATGAGTAATGGAAGGTTCATGCAGATGATAACTAGAAATCGAAATTTTTAACTCTGAGATTCTGCTGGGGAAGGGAGATTTTGTCATTAGCTGAACAGAAAGAAAACATTTTTTTAATTGTAAGGTCGGTGTTAAAACCATAAAAAAGCAGTTAATATCAGTGGTCTTGTTGCTTGAATTAATAACTAAATTGAAAGCAAAAAATATCACGATTGATGGAATAATTTCTTTAAGAACCTCAACAGATTCATATTTTCAGAAAATCGAGCAGAATTAATGAATGAAAAGTAATCAAGACAATAGTAGTGTCTGTAACAGGTTTTTTCTTAAAGCTCTCTGCTTTCTTGCTCTTCCTTAACAAATGAAGAAATCAAAATAAAATTAATTAAAAATATTCTGATCTTTCTAAATTCAAGACCATTCCTCTATTTTTTTAGTTTTATTGTTACATTGAGGTGAATAACAGCAGATAATTACTCTGAAATTAGCACCCGTACCTATTGATTTATATATTTTTTGGCATGTTTTCTTCAAAAAATATATAGAAATATTTGGCTTTTTTAAAAAAGTGTCATCGTATGGCAACAAATTAGTTATTGTTGAAAAGAAGTTGGAAAATCTAATTTAACTGCATTAGATCCCATTGCTATTTATTGAAAAGTTATTTTAAAAATAGTGGCATAATGTTCTTTTGAAAATTGCAGAAAAGAGTTCTAGTTTCTTAAGAGCAAAATCATAAGAAAAGCGAACAAAATATAAAACCCTTGTGGTTCTTGAGCTATTCTAGCAGGTGACAGAGATCTTCATTATCTTCACTGCCGCACATAAAAACATCTAGTTTTCATCGATAGTTCCTATTTTCTGCGTGTTATTTTTCCTATTAACAACAGGACAAACAACGAGGCTAAACTCCATTCATTTTTAAGTAGGTTTAATTAAATCATACTTAGTTTATTTATTTTAGCTTGTAAACCCAGATTAGTTTTAAATAATCGAAGAAGAAAGAGATAATATGTTTGTTTATATTCTCTACCCAGTTGGAGCCGAATGCTTGAAGAAAATTTGTATTAAATTTAATAAACAAAGATTAATAAATCCTACTTCTGATTGGAATCACAGAAAAGATAAATATGACTTGCTAACAAGAATTTGGATCATAGAAATAGCATTACAGGAAATAAAATGAAGGCTAGGAATCATAGAACCCACTAAGATCGAGTGGTTTTCGCTTTTTACAAATTACTGAACGCAGACATTCAATGAAATTTCTAGTCTTTTGGAATGATTCTGCTTCGGAGGTATCAGAAATGGTCCCATTAAAAAAGAAAACTATCACTAAGACTAAGACTAATAGAAATAGAAAAACAAATATCAAAAAATGTAGTTACAAAGAAATACATGATAATAAAATGGCTCCATCAGTAGCTGTAGATTCCTTTAGACATTATGCAAGAACAATTATTTATCCACATTTCTAGAACCATTTTAATATCAATCTTGGATAAAACTAAGAGCAAAATAGTAATTCATGTGACTAGCCTAGTAATCAAGTTTAAATATCCCTTAATCCTTTAATATCATCTGATAGACAAGACTAAGAAAACTAAAGTCCTAAGAGTCTATCAACTAAAATCGATGAATACCTCAGTCAATTTAACTCTGGGATAGCACTCCCATTCAATAACAGTAGATTAATCCAATAGACCTTATAATTTTAGCAGCAACAACTGAAAGTTACTGAGACTATGGAGAAGCTTTTTACCTGTGAAGTCAAGAAGGTTTTTGAGAAATTTATCACTTCATATCGTCCTCCCTATAAGCTCAAACGAAGTAATAGTAAATAATTTTAAGATATCAGCAGTAATAGCAATCCATCTTCTTCTTCGTCTTCTTCAAATAGTACAAACAACAGTGATTTCCATAAAACTAATAACCAGTCTAATTACCATAATATGAAATCTCAGCTGATGTATTGCCTAGTGAATCTATTTTAATCATAAATTTTAAACTGTTTCAATCTTCCAAATCATCATGTTCAATAGATCCTTAAGATCATCTCAAGAATCAAGGAAAACTCGAATACAATCAGTAGATATCAAACGAAATATTAGCATTTTTCAAATCTCCATTTCGAGGCATTATTCTTAACAATAACACCTTAATCTATAGAGTCGATTAAATAATCACAAATTCACCTTCAAATGAATCAGTAAATCTTCAATTAAGATCTCTCAAACTCTACTGGATCAGATGCACAAGCGATATATTGTAACTTCTACAAGAGTTTTATATTCTAGATCTCATTGATTTCCCTTAACACGATTGAAGAGATCCATTCAAAGGATTCGCAAGGGGATCATTATTTTTAGTAAAAAAATACCAAACATGAATCCCGTTTTAGTTATCTTATCAGAGCTAGAGAGGGAATGACCAAACTGAGTTAAGGCAAGGCGATATCAAGATTCTGAGAAACTAAAGAAGAGGGATATTATTGATAGATTCTAAAATAGCATTCATTTTTATGTTTAATTATTCAAAAAATTATTAATTAATATATATTTTATTACTTTGTATTCGTATGATTCTTTATCCAAAATGTGTTTGAGCTAAAGTTTTAAACTGTTTAAACAGAATAATCATTTTATTTTATTGTTTTTGTTAGATAATTTGGGAGAAGTATTTTTTATTATGAGGTGTATGTTAAGGGGAGTTAACACCTTTTATAAAGATATTGGATTTGAATTTTGAAGTTATAAAAACAATAGTTTATTATCAAATCCTAAAACGTGTATTGGTATAAATTACTTGGTATGTTGATTTTTAGGCCTTATTAATTCAATAGATCAATTTATGAAATGACTTTTTATTTTTGAAGGAATTTTAAAACATTGTAAAATATTAAAAAAAATTTTGAATGCTTTGAGAATTCATTCATAGTTTAGGCACCACTTTTTGTTGTCTTCTTGGATTGAACTGCCTAGCCCCTTTGGTAGTTTCTCCACTAAGAAATGTGAGAATACCTCTATTGAATTCATTAGCTAGCTGGTCATCTAAGTTAACGAAGGTGTTTTAAAGAAGGCTCATCCTATCTAATCGCATGCATTCTTAAGGATGGATAAGTATCTGCTTGGATAATTCGATAGCTTAATCCAGGACACTTTCCGTTGGGCTGCAGAGTCTATTCACTAATCCCCAAGAATATGCTTCTTCACCTTTCACTTCTCTGCCAGTTAATACCATGTCTCTAGCTCGATTTAGTCCTATTACCTGTCAATTCATAGATAAAAACAGTGTTATTATGCCTTTATTACAAAATAACTTACCCTTGAAAGTCTAACAGTTCCTCCGTCTATCAGGGGTACACCAAATCTCCTGCAGAATACACCGAACACGCATGTTGTATTTGAGACTATCATATCACACCACAACGCAAGCTCCAACCCTCCAGCAACAGCATACCCTTCTACAGCTCCAATCACTGGCTTCGTCAATGTCAAACGAGATACACCCATCGGACCTCGATTGGATGGTAAATTCCCAGGAAACCACTTGAGAAGAGGCTTTGGATCAGATATTTAACCTGCTTCAGCAAGATCAAACCCAGAACAAAATACACCATTCTTCGAAGCAAAAATAGCTACTAATGATTGTTTATCTTCCTCAAACTCCTTGAAGGCTTTAAGCAACTCCTCAGCTGTTTCGCTGTTAACGCTATTCATCTTTTAAGGCCTGTTAATGTTGATGATGGTAATGCGTCCATCATGGATTTTGCTAACTTCAATGTTTTTAAACATATAGAATAGGAATTCTTGATTGATTTTTGTGGTTGAATAAAAAAGATGTTTGTTTCTTTCTTATTCGTGAGATTAGTCACTACTCTTTGGTTTAATTATCCAAGCTATAATGTAACAACAAAAACAAAGAGTAAAAATCTGACGTAATTAGTTATCTGACCATCTTATCAAATCCTTCACAACGAAATCGATCACTTATGAATGAGATTACCCTCCCCCCCCCCCCCCCCTGCAAATAAAGGAAGCATTCTCAATTCAACAATGATCGATTTAAAACTCAAAAGATCAATGCAATAGTAATCACAATATTTTCTCAAGAACATAAACTTGCAGGCATATTTTAAGATTCTTCTTCTTTATTATTATGATTAATATTATTATTATCCACTACATCTTTAGCTTTAATTCGTTTGTTTCATATGTTTATTGTCTTTTAGAGTTGTAAATAATCCCAATTAGGTTTGAAGATGCTAATCCTTATTATTATTGCTATTAAACTTCTTGTTTCCTTTGATATTACTACTTTCTTAGTCAATTCAGTAGAACTTTATGCGATATTAGCTTCTTAAAAGGAAGAAGTATCTGAGAGCATCAGCTGGAAACACCACTGAATAGAACCTATCTGCTTCAGACTGGAAATGCTTTACCTAAAACAATAACAAAAACGAGAGAAGAATATATTTTACATTAGTCGCTATCAATAAAGAACAATAACTATACTCGGTAGATGTGATCCTTGTTTCCGTTAATGGAAACTGTCCAATCTTCACAGCGTAACATCTCATCATTCTGAAGAAAGAACATTCAGTTGTTGATTAGAATTACTAAAGGCGTTTCAAAAGAATAGCAGAAGAGGAGTATCTATCTCTCTTACAGTTGGGTTGTAAATTTCTTTAGTCATAAGTGATTGAAATATGGTATCTGGTGCTTTGCATTCTTCGATACTCTTGATTTTCATGAAATCACTCTCACGATGCAGTAACTTCATCTCCACATCACTAATCTAGTTAGTTTATTAGTATACAATGCATCTCAAGCAGGAATATACATATCTGTAAATCAATAATCTTATTATTATGAACATATGTTAACTAACCTTATTGAACGATTCTATCCACAGATCATTTCTAATAGAGTTGTTAAGAAACTCTCCATGCTTTTCATTCTCTGGGTCGATGTTGATATGTGGATGTATCCACACACCTTCAAGGAACTCCTTTGGAATTCTCTTTTACTCGACTTGGATGTCCTCAGAAGAATCTTCGCTCATGATAAATTACTTTGATTTTCTTGAGAATATATCAATTAGATTCAGGAAATATCAAATTTTAGTTCTAAATTACCATTCTTCCTTCCTTTTTACAATATGATTAACTTCTGTGAAAATAAATTGAAAAGATCTCTAAGATTCTATTTGCTATCAAGCCATGTAGGAATAAGGAAGAATTGATTTCTTAAATACCAAAGAATCAGCGCAATTATTGAAATTAAAAACAAATCGCATGGCATATGCATAGCAAAGTCATGCCAAGTAATAAATTATATTTACTGAGATAAAGAATACCTTTGTAACATCCACCTGATTATTGCATATTGGAAGTAGATTATTCTATTCCTTTTTGGAAGTTTATATAGCCTTGTAGGAAATAACAGTGGTAAATGAATGAATAAACAATCAAACAAACTCAATAAGCTGTTTTGTCCAGTAAGAAATAAAACTAACAATGCACATAAAATACTATTGATACTTGCATCTAACCATTTATGGGAGGGGGAAAATGGGAGGATTGGGATTATAAAACAAAATAGAATTGCAACTAATCAAAGGAGGGAGAGAGAGAAAGACAAAGAAATAGATTTATTGCAGTTTAGCAACATAAACCAGGTATTCCAGAGAATGAGTAAATATGCAGAGCTTACAAAGCACAAGAAACCGAAAGAAGAAATCGAATTCAATGTGCAATAGGACTTACCGGCTGTTCTTGAGAAACAGTACGAGTTTTCAAGAGTCAAGGAGTCAACCAAGGAAAACAAAAACGACTAATCAGGCAGCTTTCTCAATGAAGAAATAGGCTAGCTAGAGAGATCAGAGAAGGGCAATTCAAACGGTGAAGAAGATAGCAGAAACAACGCAGTCAACACTGATTAAAGAAAGACATCTGTTGTGACAACCCCTTCATCACCACCAATTCCACCTTCCAAACGTCTTATGACCTTTTTGTTCCCTAGCGCTAGTGAAACTGTTATTTCCAAATCTAAACTCCACTGGGATAAGCTAGTATCCGCTTTGAAATCAAAAGCAAAGAAAGCAAAGAGCGACTAGGCAGAGACTACCACAGGAAAAGATCTAGAGTTAGAGAGTCTAATGAGCAAGCATTAGCATCGTAAGAGTATGTTGCATAATTTTTTAAAGAATGAAGAGAAATAATTAGATGAAATTAACGAAGAGACAATTATGAAACTGCCTCTTTTCGCAGCTGAGAAGGACAGCTTCAAGAAAAGAGATTCCATAGCATCGTCATCATTCACACCCAAAGCAAAGAAAACAGATACAAATAAAGATTCACAGTGGGGGAGATTCAACAAGACTGATAATAATAGTAATAGTAAGCGAAATAGTGTTATGACACCAACTAATCATAATTCTAACAATAACAACAATAAGTTCACTAAGCTGCTTACAACTGAGAATGAAGGTATCACAACTGTTATCAATGATGTCTTGAAGAGCACTTAAAAGAGCTCTTATCGGAAAGAAAGCTAAGAGACTTCAAGAAAGATGGAGGAAGCCTTGCGTAAAAAGAAGTAATTAGAAAATGAATTGCAAGCTGTATCCATGGATATTAAATCACTGGAGGCAACAGAATCACCAGTGAAGAATAGCAATCTCTCAGCAACAAGAACTTCATCATCGAAATAGCAATAACTAACGAAGATGAAAGGGAATGTAATCCGTGGATGTGAGATCTATGAAGACAAGGAAGCCAGTGAGAGAGCTGTCGAATTAGTCAGACGATTAAGAGAACAACGGCAACGATAGAATTCCTAAACAAAGATTTCATTGAGATATGAAGATAAGTACTCTTCTTCTACTTCACAATCGTCTAATACGAACACTACTAACAGTATCTCCAAGCGTTCAGAGATTCTATCTCGTTTAGAGTAGCAACGTATCCGCAGTAATGACAGGTAGCTACAAAGTATCGCATCTGATTAAATAGTCAAAGAACTCATCAGCGAAGGGGAATCAAATAGTGTCACACAGAAGCTGCTGTTAGCTCATGAGTAATCTGAACTCCTCCGAAGAAAAAACGCTTTAGCTCAGAAGCGTGCGTTTAACTAGCATGTATCGTTAGAGGAAATTAAAGAGCATTCGTAGAAGCACGATTAGTATTTGTAATTGAAGTTATTGCATAGTAAGCCTGTTGTGACGATGAATTATGATGAAGATAGTGATGTATTGTAGCTATATCATAACACAAAGGCAATGCGATTTATAAGGTAGAAAGACAAGGAATTCAAAGATAAATAGAAGAATTCATATGAATCAGCTATGTAGTAGAAGTTTAGAATCAAAGAATATGCGAAATTAGTTAAGGAAGTACATTAACCGAAGTAAAGAGTATTAATAGAAGAATAGTATTACTAGCCTTCTACGCTTAGAGAGGAAGAAGAAGGGGAAGAATGGGATGGCGAAGGTGAAGGTACAAAGGGGGAACAAAAAGAAGGAGAAGGAGAAGAAAAGGAGTAGGATTTAAACAGATTAAAGAAATAATAATAATTCATAGAATTAGATGAATTTGAGTAGTCATAGTCTTCGAAGTAATAATTGAAATCGGCAACGAATAGCAGTGCGAGTAAGACTAACTAAAGATATTATCTATCGAGCTAAGGTGGGAATGCTTAATAATAATAGACTAAGAAACCAAGCGATATAAAGTAATAGAGTAAATCATACTCCACGTATGATATCAGATAAAAGTAGTATTATTAAAATATGTAAGCGCATTAATAGTCAACTTAGAATATTTAGAAGTTGTAAGAACTACGCTCAGTCTAAGCTAGATCGAAGAAGGATTTGTAGCCTTTGACTATTCAGAATAGAAGTCATCCGCATAGCAGTAGCAGCAGTCATTTAAGTTAGAAGAAATAGTTTATTGGGAATTAGGATGTTAATGATATTTTATCACCAAGTAATCCGAAGCAGGAGAAGGAAGAGTAAGCGAAAAACTAAGTGAAACCTAACAAGAGCAGCGCTGCTAACTAAGTAATTATAGATAGCAATAGTGGGAATAATAATAATAATAATAATAATAATAATAATAATAATAATAATAATAATAATAATAATAATAATAATAATAATAATAATAATAATAATAATAATAATAATAATAATAATAATAATAAGATAAGCAACACTGAGATGGATTACAACATTTCTAGTGCCTTGAAGAAGCGAGCATAATAAAATAATGACTATATTTTAGAAGCTAGGAGATAAAGGGAAGCATTACAGTAGAAGAAAGGATAAGTATGCAAGCTAGAGGATTGGGAGAAATACTCGAATGATCCGAATCTATCACCAAAATAGAGATATGCGTTTGTGTTATAAACTGCGACTAGGATTGATCACTAAGCGAAATTAAAATAATTACATCATAATTATGATTCAAGTCTTTCAGTATAAGCTGGACATCATTATATCTAGTCGATCGAAGCTAAACTTGCGTTGCTTGATACCATGATAGAGTGAAGGAAGAAAGAAAGAAAGAGAGAAGAGAAAAGAGAAAGACATTGGGGATGATTGATGGATGATCTGTATGCTTAAACGATTTTGTTGCGTATTTTCTTTCTGAAAATTTTTGAATGTTACTTAAATGTGTGTGTGTTATGTTATGTGTATTGTCAATTCAAAAGGAACTTTGGTTGTTTTAGTGAGACTTATGTGGTGATTTAGTTTTGAATTTATGATGAATGTGCCTCTCAACAACAAAAGTACGTGAAATTAAATAAACAACAACTAAGACTAAACATGCATACAGAAATAAGATCATTTGAGAGAACGAATAATCTTATCGAAAAACTCAGATATCTTGAGTAATAATTTTTCCTGATAGCCGTGTGAGATAGATGGTGGTCATAATAAAACAAGCAATAGGATAAAAGATTGGATTGGATTTGAGATTAGATTTTTTTAATACTCTCATTTTTTCTCTCTCTCAGGCTTTCTATGATTCTCCTTCTCCTCCTTGTTCTTCTTTTAATTGTTTGTTAAGCTTAGCTAAATCTTCATCGTAGAATTATATAAGCTCTGCCCACTTGGCTTTGTTAGTCTCAAATACCGTTATGTCCAGTTTAGGCAGGATCTTCTTGACTGTATCATACAGTGGCTTAACTATGAAATCAATAAATCCAGCTTGACTCTTGCTTGTGTTCGTTGTGTAACGATCACAGAGATATGTAATTGTTAAGCCACTGTCACGCTCACTGTCACCCTAAGGAGAGAGAAATAAATAAAGTAAACTCAAGATGCTTAGATTGTGTTTCGTTGTTTGTGTTTTACTTGATTCCAGAACTCAGCTAGGACTCTCTCTGTCCAAGGCTTGCAGATGTCCCATGGCTTGAAGGGATTAGAAACATCCGAAGAGTGTAATAAAGCCATCATACAGATATCCTTGTCTTTCTCCTTCGGATCGAAATCTAATCAGCAAAAGAAGGGATTAAGAGGGAAATACAATAAAAACTAAAGAATATGAAATGATTGTTATTATCTTCCTCCCTTAAATCTCTCTCTCTCTTATTCCTACCAGTTGCAGATAGTCTCCCTTTGAGTTTAGCTAGATCTGCGAAATGTTATGAGTTATCAGTGTGCAATATCATATTAATGATTCTTTCCCTGGATTTCTTTTTGTCTTCCTTGCTGAGATGCACAAACACATTACTATTATTATTCTCTTGATTCATCAGAGCAAATGCCGATGCTGCATGATGATTCTCTAATGGTGACTTATCATTGTATCGAATAGCTAGTTCATGTCGAGTATTCACTAGATATGGATTGTTAAACCCTGGATGCTCAAAGTCATGCACTGCAGCTGCCATGTACATAATACCTATTTCTAATGCTGTTGGCTCAGCTACAGAAAGGAAGTCCATCGTCTAGATGAAGTAATGCATTGTCTAAAAAGAAGGGAAAGAAAGGAAGGTTAATCAGCAGAATGAAGTAAACTCACATAAATAGCTAATAGTTTAAGAAAAAAAGTATCTTGTTATGTGTTTATTATTATTACCTGTGTGACATCAAATGCATGTATCTTATTGTGATAGAAGTTGTCTTGGTATCTGTTGTGTTTTAGAAAGAATAATCATACATGTAAGCAGGTTGTTCAATGTATGTATGTATTCAATTTGTAAATACCCATTAGCTACACTGGTTGTCCAATTGAAGAGATGCTATGGTTCGATATGCTCTTTGAAGAAAATGTCATAGCGATTGAAGAGATGGATTAACAAGTAGCACAGATGATTCTCTTTGATTGCTGCATGGTATTTGAAGATGTCAAAGGTAATCTCATCGATACGCTTGAAGGCCTCAACGTGCTAAGAGATAGAGAGAGAGAAATAAACAAAGGAACATGTTAAAACACATTCATTAGCATTTAATCTGTATTGTATTAATACCTCAATGGGCACGAGCATCGGCTTGAAGATAAACTACAATGGAGTAGTCGGATCAAAGAGACTCGTTGTGGGAATAGATTATCCCGGCTTTGTAGCATTCGTGTTAGGAGTAGTTAATATCGCAGTGTTTTTCTTTTTCTTCTGTGCATCAGCTGAATTATTAGCGTAGATATTTCCCCATACGGCAGCTTCACCTTCTCCTAAGATTGGCTCATATAATTTGCTACTGCTCACCATGTCCATGCACCTACAGATATACAAAACTAATATCCTATCGTTCTAAATCTCCCTTTGTTTTAGATTGTTACCATTTGATTTGTTTGGCCAGATCGATGTCGTCGATATTTTCATTAATATTCTGCAAGATATCCATGATCCGTTCAACAGGTGTCTTAATGAGTCCATGGAGGTTGAGTGAAGAAGTCTACTGAATCTCATTCACCTGATAATACCAAGGGTTCAATCAACAACAATGTTAGTAATACAATCCAAAGAGCTTTTGAGTTTTGTTTACTTTTTTGAAGACTAAGAAGAGTCTAACGAATCTGAAGATACTCCTTATGATACGTGATATCTACGAGAAGGTATTTCCAGTGATGATGATATCAGCGATTGTTAATCCCATAGAGAGCACAATGATAACAGCATCGACGAGATTGAACGTATCCTTGAAATATCCCTACAGAATAGAACATAATATGATCAAAACAACCATGGAATTACAGTTGAATAGAACAATATTTTTGCGTGTTACAGTGAATGAATCTGCATAGACTCTGAGGAATATTTCGAAGCAGAATGTGACTAAAATCGACAGTTCTATGTATGAGATCACATCGAGAGCAGTGCCGATATTCCCATTTCCCTCATATTCTTTGGTATCCAGTGCGAAGTACAAGAATATTATCGCAGTGTAGCATAGCACCAAGATGATAATCAAATAGTCGAATGTCTTGCTACGAACGAAGGAAGACACTGCTGATTAGATGGCATCTCCACAGCTAGTATTAGCTTGCCTAAACAGGAGGGATGAGAAACAATAATAATAATAATAAATAAAAGAACCAAGAATAAGAATGGAGAAGAATGATTTTGTGGAGAGTTGATCATCCAGTCAATGGCTTACTGTAAATTCTGGTTCTGCAACCCAAACGCGGAGGTTCTTCTTTTTTGTGGAGGTAAATGATTGGCGACAGAATAGACACTCTTTGAATCTCTTCTTGAAGCTGAGGCAACCGATTCACTGTTGTTGTTGTTATTCTGATGGCTACTGCTGATGCTATCAGCTGCTATGTTTTGCTGAAAATTGGTTCAAAAGAATAGCATGGAAATATGAGAATTGAAGTTAGAAAAACAGGAAGGATTCTAATTGATTTTAGGAAAGTTATTATAATACCTGAGAGCTACCACTAGCAGGTGCATTCTGCTAGTTGAGTGATATCGACCTATTTGACATACTGGGCTTAAGAATATCATTTTCTTCAGTGATTTTTTTCAGATCTGTATCATCGTTAAGTATTCCATTGTTATTGCCATTAGTAGCTTCATTTGTACGCTCATTCAATGGTACTTCTGCATTATTTGGATCTTAGAGTAGTTCTACACCTCCTGGTCCATCTCCATCAACATCTAACGCTGATGTAGCACCGTCATCGCTCATAGCCCGCAAAAAGAAGGGTTTCAAAAAGAAAAGATCAATATTTATAACTTATATTATTCTTACCCAAAAATAGGAATTGATGGATTTTGAGAGAGAGAGAGAATCCTTAGGATAATTACATGAAAATTCTCAGTAACTCTCTATGTGAGTGCGGTTATATCTAACAAAAAGATTGATTAAGAAATATTTTGAATAAGTGATTATTAACCACACACAGATGGATGATCAGTATTTGTATTTATCTTCTTTCCCTCACCCTCTCTCTCTCTCGTTTTGCCTTTACACTTTGGAGTATCATTTTAGGGAATTATTCAAATTCTTTTTCTTTTTGATTAACCAAAGAGAATCCAATCCACAATAATTTCACTAAAAAAAAGGAATAATAATTATGTAATTTACTTGTATTAACTTAAAATGTGTGAAATACATTCATTTCTGTAATGATGTGCATTTATTCATGTGTTATTTCAATTACATACAGGTTATTTTTCAGGCTTTAATTATATTAATTTACATTCAAATAATTCTATCTCCCCCTCTCTCTTTGAAATCATTCATCTGAGGTAATAAGTCATTTTGGGTTTATATGCGATATCTTCATTCAGATCAATCGTGAGAAGATTAATTAATTGCGTTGACTACGGCGGTACTTCCAGGTGCACGACTTCATCGATTTCATGCGTATCTCCTCGAAGATTCTACACTTCAAGCTACAAATCCTCTACGTAGGTCTTCGAAGATGTCTTATTCACGTACAAGAAGCACACACCTCCATAATACACAAATGTATGCACGAATACTTTCATTTGATAACCATGCATTTCTCGTTGTTTCACTTTTGATGGCTGCAAGAGAGCGAGCTAAGTGAGTTTAGCTATGTCCGTATGGTCAACGCTTTACAGCAGAATATAGTTTACTGATGTATTATACGAATATTCACCTCTTCCTCTCGCATCAGCTCGATATTTAACAATTTACCGTTCACCTGGAGCTACGATTACTCGAATTACATTCTCCGAAGCTTAGAATGCAGGTTAGATTAGTTCTAAATATTGTGCATTCTTCATTTGGATTTCTT
>Ga0302271_10003352_pt1 | contig 13587 bp, 11 predicted proteins | sample III_Bog_N1_1_FD_198767 | JGI IMG/M metagenome (GOLD analysis project Ga0302271, IMG submission 198767) | Peat permafrost microbial communities from Stordalen Mire near Abisko, Sweden - III_Bog_N1_1 | ecosystem: Environmental > Terrestrial > Soil > Wetlands > Peat | place: Sweden: Abisko... | reverse complement strand
AAGTTACTTTGCGTTGCGCTTAGCGAGATAAAAGAAACCAGTGCCTGCTGAGCTGACGAGCTTGAAGAGAATTGAATTTTTTGCCATTGACCGATTTTGCGCTATTAATTATTTGTTTTCTGCAAGAATTGATATTCTCTAAGAAACCTTCCAGCAAAGTCTAATAAATCTTGAGATAAACAAGCACTCACACACATAGGGAGCTATTATTAACCTATCCATAGTTAAAAAAAATGAATTATTGTGAAATAGCATAATAATATCCCAAATTAATTATTTATTTTATTAATAATTTTTAGAAATTAAACAAAAAATATTTTACAAAAATTAAATGCTACATAAAAAGAAACCATTGCCAATTCTCTTGAACATCCTTCATTGTTGCTGAGACATCTAAGAAAGGAACATATTTTTGATAGAATTAGATCCTTCGTTCTGAAGCTAAGTTTGTAAAAATAACTGACTTTGAAGTAAAGAATGCGATTTTTGCTGCTGTTGCTGTTGTTGTTGAGGAGGAAGAGCTTAAGCTTAAATGATTTAAGAGAATGACTAAGAATTTGGGATTTTTTGTTCTGTAAAATTGAGATTTGGCTAGAGTCTAAAATTTTGAGCTGGCTGCTACGAACTATTTCCAATGAAAAATCCTTATGATGAAATAGGCAGATTCGGTGAAACAGTGTCGAGCTAGGAGTAGTTGACTTTTTTGATTATTCGAGATAGTTTGAACATAAGTTATTCACAAAAATTAGCTGAAATTCTACTTGAATATCGGGTTTAATCGACGAGTCTATTAAAATCTTCAAGGTTCTATTTTAAAAGAAATAGATGATAATGTCAAGAAAAAATATTTTTCAAATAGTTTACCGTATCAATTTACTGATTCTTTGAGAGAATTTCTAGCTCAATCTATGCTAATGGTGGCTAAGATAATACACCGTTTGCTTCTTAGACTTAATTTGATGGCTGCATGATAGTGTTTTCAGCGAATATATTGAAAAGCTGATTAGTTAAGGAGTATATTTTTTCCTAACATTCAACCGCTTAGTCTAATTCATAACTTTACTCTAAGTATTTGATTCTACTCCTCAAAATCTGATTTTCTTATTGCAATGCAAGTATTTATCTATCTCTTTCTTATGAGGGCTGCTGTAAATCCTCAGAGATGTTGTTCTTTATGCTATTGATATTATTCGTGTAATTATTAAAGTTATTGTAATTGTTTTTGCTATTGCCAAGCGAATTTCCAGAATCAATGGAGAGTTGTTATGCTGCATTTCTAATATTTATTTCTGTTCAAAAGTTTTGTTATGTTTAATCAAGAAAATTAAATCTTTTAAGAGAGAAAAAAATGATACATTTTGAAGTGATCACCAAGGGGCTAAATTTATTATGAAGTTCTTTGTTTTACTCACTGAGAGGAGTGATACTATCCGAAAACTAAGTCTGCACACCTAACTAGCTCGATCCATTTTCTTGAAGAGGTATTTTCTCGTTTGTTGGTATTCTGCTTGCAATTGAATTCGATGGAGCATGGGAATGTAACTACAATGAATACATCTATGAGTTAAGATTGGTAGGGAGAAGTTTAGAATTTGAGAAACCAGGGTGAGACTATTAACAAGGAGAAACATCTAGACTACTATTTGGGTTTGTATTGAGGTGATCTTCAGACATATTGGAGTATTTTTTAGACAATAATGTGTTGTTTTATTGTAAATTTGAGTTATTCTAAATAGGCTATTACTGTGATAGAGCAAGCTAGTTAAATTCATTATTCCCCCAAGAAAACACCCTGCCATCATTACTCAACGCCAGAGAGTGACGTTTTCCTGCTTGTATTTGAACTATTTAAATTTTTTCTTGTTCAAAATAAGTAATTTTTTTTGGAATACTTCTTTTAGGGCAATCATTCATTCCTAGTTGACCAAACTTATTACCACCCCAACTATACACTTCATTTCCTTCACTTAATGCTAAAGTATGACCTTCTCCGCAACATACATCAAGAATTCGTAATTCACTCAATTCCTGCACTTGACGAGGATGCCTCTGAAAAAAAAAAGTTAACCGTTTTTGTAAATATCTAAAACCAATAAAATGTATACCTCTGTTTTATCAGAACCATGTCCTAATTGTCCATTTGCATCTCTTCCCCAAGTATATAGCCCTCCAAAGCTGCTTATTGCAGCTCCATGAAAGGGACCAAGAGATATTTTGACGATTTGTAGCTTGCTCAGGGATTCAATTTATCTGGGATACTTCTAATGAGTTACGTCAGTTTCAAATCCAAGTTTGTTGAATTCTCCACATCCCCATGCAAATACCTGAAATTAAACATCCAAATTGGTTAGAATAATTGCAAAAGATCGTGCATCCATGACTGAAAGTTACAAATATGATGAAACATTTCACTGTATTTTAGTCATTTAGAGAAAATAATTTAATTACTTAACCCTCAACATCTATGGCCATGGAGTAGTTTGAAGAGGCTTTCACTTCAGAGACTAATCCATTCCAGTAATCAGGATTCATTTAAATAGGTAAACTTACAGCTTCATTTTTACCTCCTAATTCGATGCCCAACTACCAGTCTCCTGAGCATCCCCAAACAAACAGCTTTTTTTCTTCTTTATCCTTTTGATGAATAACTGCTAAAGTATGACTTTCTCCACATGAGATATCACTGATATCCCATCCTATTTCATTTGCTGCAACGAAGCTCTCAAACAGTTTAGGTTCAGGAATAGCTTCTTGCTCAGAGAAACCAAGTTTCCCATAATCTCCTGATCCCCTTTTTAAGCGATTTGTTATTGGTTAATTTACTGCATATTATTTTACCAGCAATAGACCTCTCCTGATTCAGTGCTCCAAGCAAAGCTATGGTTTGTTCCAGTTGCAATTCTATCAATTTTCTGTTAATATTTTTAAAAACAAATTCAAATGAAATCATGAAAAGAAGATTCCATTTTATTTACCTTTCCAACCAACGTTCTGAGCTTTGTTGGACAGGAAACTTTATCTTTAGCTGTGTCTCCTTTTCCTTCGCTGATGAGGATAAGATCTTCCTCCTTGATTCCCAGTTATCTGCTCATATTGGCTCCCCATGCGTACACTTCTAGCTCATTGCTTATTGCAAAGCAATGATCAATTCCACTACAGATCTAAAAACAAATTTGATATTTCTCCTGACCCTTCTTCTTTATCCATTTACATTTATGATTTAGCAAGGCAAATCTTGTATTAATTGAGGTGTTGCCACCTTGCTGTTATTCTTCATAGAGACTTTATTGCCTTTTATTAGAATTCTTTTCTCCGCAATTTAACTATTTTCTGGTTGTATTCTATGTTTTAATTTCCTATTTTTCAATTTATTTAATTATCCTGTTAACAATGCTAATGAGTAAATACTACTACTGCTCTGCTTCTTCTGCTGGTTATAAAAACACTGTTATAAATTTATAACGATCCCATCCATTAAATATTGCTAATATTTTCTTTCTTTCCCTATGTTTGTCAATAATCAAAGGAATTCTCCAAATGGTCTAATAGTTTAGAAAGAATACAACTAAATTTGATGGAACATACCTCCGAATGAATACTAATATTTTGTTAATTTTATAAAACAACAGCTTTTAGAATTTCCTTCAGTAAAAACAACAAAGACATAACGATTTGAACTTGCCTGATTATTACTAATGTAGCTCTTTCTTATGAATTTGAAAGAGAAAATTCTTCCAATAACATAATACATTTATATGATAGAATATGAAACTAAGTCAATAAACAAACATAGTTTAGTTAGTAATTAAAGAATAAACTATTACAACATGCATACACTAAGATAAGCAGTAATAACAGAAAGATTTACAAATAATAAATGATAATTACTTCTAATTTTTCAAGTTCTACTTCTTTTTTAACAATAACTTATTTAAAAAAAGTAATTGAAAAAAGACAAGAAGTATCAGTAGGGAGCTCTAAATCCAGCTGGAGGTAGACCAGTCTGTAAATCAGTTCCTTTTGGTCTACGAAAGAGAAGAATATGAGGTTCAGGGCGATGTATTTCATAATGCACCCATCCTCTGCTTTATTAGACACCAAGTGATCTCCATTCTACTTCAGAGAGTATTTTAGATTTAGGTACCTTTTTAAAGATGGTTTTTGGGAGGATAACATGTCTGTATTCGTAGTATTCATCTGTGTACTTATCACTATACTCTATTTCTTCAGGAAAGTGAGGCATCAATGAAGGAGAAGTGAAGGAGAAGCTGAAATATCTAAAGAATAATATCCGTGTTTCAAATTATTATTTTTTCTTAAAACAAAATTATATCTTCGTTTCTGAAAAATTCAAGCTTATTTAAACCAACTAATCAACCAGTTATTTCAAAGAAAGGCCTTAATTTTTCGTATCTTATCAGCTTAGCTAGTTTCTGCTTATTTATTAGTTTTGAATTTTTAAATCTGTGAAGAAATCGAGACAATCTCTTTCTATTTCAGATCCTTAAATCTGATTGAGATATTTGATCCTATTGTTAATTAATAAATTAGTAAAAATACAACATTAAAATGATAAACCTATTATAAATTAATATCTAGAAGGATAAGAAATTAGTGGAATTCCATTTTATGGAGATTTTTCTTTACACTGTTGACAAAAATTCAAAAATGGACTGACAAAATTCGAAAAATGTTAAACTTATTTTTTTCGATTCTAAGAAAATTTTACCCTAACTAATAGATGAAAATATCGAAGCTGTTAACACTTGAATATTTTAAGATATTAGAAAAACAATACTAATTTTACAACAACAAAAAGAGAATAAACAACTCAACTTAGAAAGTAATAGGTACACGTTATTCAGATCAAATCAGAATAACTATTAGACAATATTTAAGATATCAACAAAACAGAATAAAGAGTACTATATAGCAAAACTAGTTTAGTAAAAATCAACAATACAAAAAAAGAAATCAAGAAAGCATCACTAATCAAAAACAAATATGTACATTGAATGAAAATAAATAATTATGCATACTTTCCTTTAATTTTTGCTGAATAACTGTAAAATATTACAGAATATTTTTACATATTAGAATAAGTTAGTTGATAAATAATCGATTTAATAATAAAAATAAAATATACTAATAAAAATGAAAAATATGAGAGGGCAGAAAAGATAATTATTATCTTGAACAAATTGATTCAGATAGTAGTCCTTGCACTGATACAAGCAATAATCTTCTTGTAGACAGAGATGAGTTAAAAGAGTAAAAGAGAAAACACCTGAAAAAGAAAACAATTTAATTAAGTATCTATTTCAATTTTAAAATAAACTGAATGCAATCAATTTTGTCTAATTTATCAAATCTGGATTCTACTTTAATGCAATTAAAATAACGAAGAAAGAAGATGAAGCTAGAGATAAGTTTCTCAGAAAGATATTTAGATAATTGTCCTTGAAACAATAACAAAAATTATCATGTAAGTGCTTCTATTTTTGTTTTAAAATGATAAAGAAATGGGATGTAGTTCTCTTTTAAATGTTCAAGAAGGAGATAAACAATTTACAGCTTCCTTCTACCTGATCTAAAAAAGTGCCTCTCTATGTTTAAATAATTAACTTAAATTATCTGTTAAAGATGATGGAATTTAATAATAGTAGAAAAATAATTGATTAGATGGATTGAAACAGCATTTCTGGATAATAGGGGTGGGGGGATATGCAAGTTAATTTGAAGAAAATAATCAAATTGCTCATAAAGGACAAAACTAAGTGAAATTAGGAATTTAGAAAAGAATTATTGGTACAGAGGTCTCGACTTGCTTAGGGATAAAGGTTACAAGTTATTATTTTTTAGCTTTTCAAAACATTTTTGACTTTTTTATTAATCTTTGAATTTGATTAGCATTGCTTGGATTAATTTTAATCTAAATAAATTACTATTCTATAAGACTGGTTAGTTGTGATCTTTGACCTTTTAGGTTTATTCTAAACACCTTATTCCACTTCTCTCCCTCTTTTTGGGTTTCATATTTTCATTCGAAATATTATTTTCTAAAAAAGAAATATTAATTCTATTGAATTCTGTAATCTTTGAGAATAATCTGAGATTTATTTGTATAAAAGAATGATGAGTCTCACTTAAAGTTTTATGTATTTAAGGCACTATTAGACCACGTAGATATCTTAATATCAATTAACTCTCCAGTCTGCAATAAAATTTTCTTCAAGATGATAAATTAATACTTTGGATTTTTGAGGGGAATTAAAATTTTTAGCTTCTTTGTCAGTACTTAAATTGGCCAAATTTTAGTCTGGGGGAAGAGTAAAGATTAAACAATTTATTAAAAATTATCCAAATAGTTAGAAAAAGAATAAACGAAGAATATGGAATTCGATAATATCCTGTTAGGTGCGGGAGTAGCAATTATTCTGATTGCCGTAGTCATGAAGCTCTTGAAACCCAAGATCAAGAAAGACATGTAAAAAATGATCATTTTTTGGGGAGAGATAATTAACCTTGCTTTAGTGTAATCTAGGCGGAAGAGAAGATCATTGTTGTGAAGAAGAAAGAGAGCGACATAACTTACGGAAAGATTTATTTGTTCTTTGGGTCACAAAGTGGCACAGCAAATAAATTCTGCAACATTCTGTCATAGGAGGCTACTGAAAATGACTTCGAGCCTTAAGTGGAAGATTTGAAGGACTTCACACCTGAATTCTTTACAACCACCAATTCACTATGCATTTTCTGCATGGCGACACATGGTGAAGGAGATCCTACTGATAATGCTAGAGAATTCTACACTTGGCTTAAGGCTTTTGATGAAAAAGACGCATTCTCCAAAATCACATTTAGCGTTTTTGGACTTGGAAATACTCAATACGAGCATTACAACTCAATGGGCAGAGAGACAAATAAAAATTTCGAACGACTTGGCGCTAAAAGGTAAAAAATATTCTTTGAGAAAAATAGACAAATATTAAATTATTTCTTGAAATAGATTGTATCGTTATGGTGAAGGCGATGATAATAGCTCTCTTGAAGATGATTTCAATGAATGGAAGGAAAACATCTGGACTGAACTCAAGAAAGTTGTCCCCGCTGTGAATGTGAAGGAACAAGTAGGTGGAGAAGTTCCTCGCAAGAAGGGAGGAAGCGCTTTTAGTTTTGTGAAAACTGCACAAGCTGAAAAGGATTTCAGTGAAGCAAAGGATGACGGAAAGAAGTATGAGTTCCTTACTTAAGGGTTCATCCACGCAGCTGTCGCATAAGTCAAGAGCATTAAGGAAATTAGGCAAAACACTAATGATGGGTCTACTTTGCATGTTGAAATCGATTTATCAGGCACTAATCTCAAGTACAAAACAGCTTAGAATCTTGGAATTTACGTCGATAATGATCCAGCTCAAGTTGAACGACTTGGAAGCTATCTGAAGTTAGACCTAAATGAGAGGGTTGAATTTGTTGTGGATGAAGATAAGCAATCTAAATTCAAATACCCCTTCCCATCTCCAATCTCTGTTAGGAATGTCTTATCGAAATTCTGCGATTTCGAAGGACCCGTTATGAAAAAAACCCTCAAGGATCTTGCGAAGATCACCTCGAATGAGCAATACAAGCAACAGTAATATTTAAACTCAGATATTATTTGAGTATTTATGATAAAACTAATATTATTTTATAAAATTAGGTTAGAATAGTTAGCTTCTGCTGCTGGAAAGAAAGAATTTGAAACTGAGATTCATCAAAAACAGAAAGGTATCTTTGTTCTCCTGAAGGAGTATGAGATTGTCCCAACTTTGGAGCAGTTTGTCGAGCTGTGCCCAAGAATCAATCCTAGACTTTTCACCATTTCCTCATCAGATTTGAAGAACCCAGAGATTGTGACAATCACTGATAGTCTTGTAGTAGATAAGCTTTATGATGGTAGTTTAAAGCATGGACTTTGCTCTAAATAATTGACTAACATTAACAATAAGCTTATGAACGGAATGATTGGCAATCGCATCAGGATTGATTTCAGAAATTCTACATTCGTTCTTCCTTCTGACTCTAAGACTCCAGTGATTATGGTTGGGCCTGGAACTGGAATAGCTCCATTTATTGCTTTTTGCTAAGAAAAAGAAGCCCTCCTTGAAAAAGGTATTTTAGTCTTTCCAAGCTATTAACTGTGTTAACCAATCTTTTGTTGTAAATTAGGAATCAACATTGTCCCAGGTGAGTTCACCCTGTATTTCGGATGCAAACACAAAGAAGGTGATTATCTTTTTAGGGAAGAAATTCAAGAGTTCGTCTCCAAAAAAATACTAAACAAATTGTATGTGGCCTTCTCTCGTGATCAAGTAATATTTGATCTTTTCCTTTTTTCAGATTAAATTTAATGCTTATTTTTCTTGAATAGGGCAACAAAGTCTACGTTTAAGACCTCCTTAAGCAGAACGGATAGGAAGTATTCGAAACTTTCTTCGAAAAATAAGGCATCATCTACATTTGTGGGTAAGAAATATCAAAAATAAAATCATTTAAACTAATTTTATTTATTTTAAAGAGCAACAGCTATGGGTCACAGTGTTGTAGGAGCCCTTGCTTCGATTGCATAAACCTTCAAAGGAATCTCTCAAGAAGAGTCACTAAAGTTAATGGAGACTTTAGAAAAGGAGAAGAGAATCATTAAAGAGTTGTGGTGATTGCAATAATACTCTAACTTTATTTTAATGTCTTATCATCATGTTTTCAGATTTCCTTTGTTTTATTGTCTCATTTATTATCATAATTATCAACGCTATTGTTAAATTATTTCTTTTACAGTCTTATATTAGTTGGCTTTAGTATTTGATTTTTCCTTGCCATTGCGCTTCGTTTGAGGGGGAAATAAGCTTTTAGTAATGGGAAATTGTGTAATACTTGAAAGAATAAGTTTAAATTTACAAAATTCTCTGGGCAACGTATATTGTTGGAGTTATTCAAATTTAATCTGAGATAAGATTTCTTGTAAAATTAGAAGTTGATATAATAAGACTCTAAAAGACATTGTGCTGATGGGTAAGATAATGTATTTTACAAGTAATAAATGACCATTTTTGTTTTAAAAAAGATCTTGAAGAACTGCTAGCTGAGCTACAATAGCAGCCTGATACTAAAAAAATTGACAAAAAGTAAGGAAATATGAAAAGATGATTGATTGATATTGATTCTGAATTGTCAATATCAGGAATGAAGTTACTTCTAAAAACTAAGAATCCATGCTAGGTGGTTATTTTCCAAGCAGTGGATTATAGCAGAAGACTGGCAGACCCAATTCATCAAGTGGTTTGGGAAAGACCAACAAATAATCAAGTAGCATCGATGATGTTCTTTAGCTATTTGAGGAAGAAAAAGCTTAAGATGCCCAAAAAAAGCGTGTAAATAGCTTTAGTGTTGGAGAAAAAGTGCAAGGAACTACATAACCTGCAAAAAGTTAGACTAAAAATTTCTTTGAAGAACTTGATTTCGAGGATGTGTTTGATAAGCCATCAGTGCAGTAAAATAATGTCAACAATCAAAACAAATTCTCAAACAAAAATAACGAATCAAATGAGAATAAGAAGGGACTGTTCAGCTAATTTGAAAGTAAAGAAGGGATGTTTAAGGATAAGAGAGATTCTCTGTTTGGGATACCTCAACCTGAAAGATAAGATTTAAGCATGCCTGCCTTTGAAAAGAAACCACCAGGGATTTTTACCCATTCAGATGGATTTAGTGCTGCCAGTCGAGACAGGGAGATATCACCTCTTCCTGATCCGATTGATGATATAACAAAGACAAAATCATAATAATTTTTTTAGAAAACTAATTCTCAATAATAGCCATTTTAGCAGCCATTGCTAGCAAGCAATCAAAAGAGCATTTTAGATGACAGCGACGAGTTTCCAACTATTGAGTTTCAGCACAGTAGAAGAGCTAGAAGCACTTAAAGAAGAGCAAGCGCTCTAGCAAATAAAGAGGAAAAGAGCAATTCCCCTCCTTTAGGTGCGAAGACATCTGTTAATTTAAATCTAGAAGACGAAGAAGAAGTAGGATTTTCATATAATCCTTCATCTTCTTCAAAATTACCTGCCAAAGCACGAGTCTCTGCTGCTAGGGAATAAATATGTAAACTATTTGTTAGATTTTAATGCATTTTAGAATAATTCAATTTTTATCTTTGAATAGAAGTACAAAGACCACCTCGGTTGATGAAAACGCATGAAGAGTCATAACCTTAAATTATGTCTGGAGGACAACCAGAAAAAAATGATATTTAAGGGAAGTGGAATGATAATGAGTTCTAAAACAAACAAACTGAAAATAATGAATATTCTCGGCTTGGAAAAAGAGAAAGAGGAAACATTTTTTAAGACTAAAACGACAACTCTGATCCTAACTCTCATGTCTTTGCTAATCCACGGAATGCCTCCAAACCTCCTTTGGATGCGCCTATTAAATAAATTATTTATGACAGCCAAGGAGTATCCGCCTTTTAACAGTAAACAAGCAGTAAATTTCCTAGATATTAATCTGAATAGGAGTTGAGTGCAACGAATAGTATTAAAAACAATATTTAAAATAATCAAGACGATTTAATGTTCAGAAATACCGAAATATTCAATAAAGAAACTGTAAGTGCAGATTTCTTTAGGAGCTCTAAAAACATAGAGGATATTCGAGTGGTAGCTTAGCAAGAAGCAAAGAGATTAGCACAAGAAGAAGTGTCATCGCAAATTACACATTTAAAAGATAACTTTGAAAAACAAATCAAAATGATTAAAGATAGCTGTTAAGAGTAAATCCTATTAGAGAAGAAAATGAGATAAGACATTATTGGAGATATGCAAGGATTGTAGAAAGCTGAAAAGGAGAGAATGTAGATAATATATGAATCAGATTTAAAAGCAAAAGAGTAAGCTTTTGAATATGAAAGGCAGTAGTTATAAAGAACATTTTAGTAAGAATCAGAAATGCTTTAAAGATAGATTTAGCAACAAGCAAAGATGATTAATCTAACTGACGATATTCGATTGAATGCGGATAAGTTAAATTCTCTTCAAAATAAGATTCAGGATTCTGCTTAAAGTAAAATGAGTTATTTTAAATCAAGAATTATTTTTAATTACTCAAGAACTATTCGTTGGTTTTTAGATAGAGGGTATGGGAATGCTGAAGACTTGAGAAGGAGAGAAGAGAAACTAGCTGAAGATGAGAGAAGACTTAAAGTTGAATTGGAATTTGTTGAAAACGAACGAAATCGCATTTAGAGATAAAAAGAAGAATTTGATGTGAGGGAAGCGTAGTTGAGAGTTGAAATTGAAACTGAAAAGACCACTATGCGACGTGAGTATGGGAGACTAAGTGAGTTGCAAGAATAGATGGCAGCTTAAGATTAAGAAAAAAGAAGATAACTTATTTTTGAGAAACAATCTTTTTTGAGCGAAAAAGCAGATCTTTAAGAAGAAAAGTAAGCATTAGATATATCTCATTTACCACAATTACACTGTAGATAACAGCTAACTATTATATTTATCATAATAATAATGATTTCATGATAATATTCGCTTAGATTAAAGATGAAAGAAGAGTTTGAGTTGAAATACCGTGATTTCGAGACAGAAGTGATTCTATTCAAAAACCAGAGAAAATCTGAATGCGATCAAGCAGCGAAGTTAGAAGCTATGTATCGTGAAAAGATACAAGAAGCAGAGCTGCTAAGAAATAGACTTATCGAATAAGAAGCATTAGTTGCTAAAAAAATAAAGGTAATATTATTGATATTAATTGAGATATTGGTGGATTTGTAATTAATCATTTCTGGGTAACAGAGCGTGGAGGTTCAGATGTTAGAACTAAGAAGAAGAGAGACTGAGTGTGTCAAGATCGAAGGTGTTTCAGGTAAAGAGAGAAGAGAATTTGAAGCATAAGAGAAACGACAACAAGAACAGAATAACAAAATAGATATGGAATGGGAAGAAATCATGCATGCAAGGAAAGAATTAGAGAATGATAGAATCAGCTTATAGAATCAAAGATATGAGCTTAGCTCAAAATAACAGCAACTTAACTAAGATAACAGAAATGTCTAAAAAGAAAAGAGTGAGCTTATCACAATGTAAAGAACTCTTTAATCTATCAAGCATGGGGTTATTAACTAAATATAAAATGAGAGTCATAAATCTAAACAGTTATCTTCATCAGTGAATGCTGAGGTATTGTACCAACACACTGATTAAGAGAATCTTAATACTAATAATTATCAAAATGTTCTTCGCTAAACTCGCTCAAATAGTTTAAGTTCATAAAGAATAGAACATTCTAAATACTTATAGAATGCTTCACTGCATCCTCGGAACGGGAGACCTAATATTGATCTACCAACATCGAAGATTTCTCTGAATAAGCATACAAACTAATAGAAGTTCGAAGGTGCGTCTAGTATGGGTGTTGGTAATCTAAATACAGCATATGATTAGAACGCAACAGGCTTCAACTTGACTGATTTTATGAGTTAACTGAAGATGATAGACTAAAATAGCAATTTTAATCAAGCATACATAACAAAAGAACGAGAAAACCTCTTTATTAAAGCATAATTTGCAGCTGATCAAAGCAATAACCATAATGGTCGCTCAGGTTCTTACACATAATCATAATTCTGTGATTCGTCTCCTTATCTTAATAAGCCATCTTCTTCTTCAGGAGATTCCCGCTATAGGTGAAAGTGTTTCTCCTTAATTTTTCTACCCTTTAAATATGTTGATACTTTCTATGTTAATATGATACTTTTCCTCTCATAATAATAAGAGAAAAATATGAACTAAAAATTCAAATTTCCCGCGGTATTTTTTCTGACTTTTAACTTATTTTAAAAGATTAACAAACCTTCAACACATTCATTGCTAACTTCACATATAATATATCCAAATTGCTATTACGGAATAGTTGTTGTCATATGTAATTTTTTTGTATGTTTATTTAGTTTATTGGTGAATTTTCAATGAATTTGGGTAGATTTTAAAGCATGCAGGTTATATCTTGTAGCCCTCCTTTTCATACCCAAGCAAAATCCTTGCGAATTTTTTCTTCCGTCTCAATAGTTAGATCTTCTTTGATGTCAAGTCGCTTTTTGAGATCATCAAAGCTGTTTTGGTCACTTCCGAAATAGTATTCTGTGGCAATGCGGCAGATACATACATCATATAATGTTGGAATTTGAAAGTAGTATGCAGCATTCATTAAATCTTTGAGTCTGTTGTCTTTGTAGATTGGATAGTCTTTAATGAAAAGATAATCTTGCTCGCTCAGATTAGCTTGCAGCTAAAGTGACTAAATGGGTTTCTTAACTTTGGGGGGATTCCAATTGTGTCTCTTGCAGTAGTCCAAAACGATGTTCAGCATATCTAATGAAATCTGCTTGATAGGAATATCCTCCCCACCATTTTATTCAGACAACATTTTGACTAGGTTAGATAGATTTCTAAATCTTCCATCTACTTCGACGCGTTAATTGGAATCAAGAATCAATCCTTAAGGTGCATTGTCTGTCTTTGTAGTGTCTTCTACGTCCAT
>Ga0302271_10003351_pt1 | contig 13590 bp, 6 predicted proteins | sample III_Bog_N1_1_FD_198767 | JGI IMG/M metagenome (GOLD analysis project Ga0302271, IMG submission 198767) | Peat permafrost microbial communities from Stordalen Mire near Abisko, Sweden - III_Bog_N1_1 | ecosystem: Environmental > Terrestrial > Soil > Wetlands > Peat | place: Sweden: Abisko... | reverse complement strand
CAAAGCAACCAGTATCATATTAGTTATCCCCCACTGTACCATCTCCCAATTTCATTTTCCTCTTACTTAATGTCTTCTCTCTAATTTCTTTGGATCACAATCTATCTGTCTCTCTTCCCCCTCTCCCCTCCTGCAACTCGGTTTCTGCTACTAAAAATAAGTACTAACTCTTAAAGTTTGAATTGTCACAGCTCTATCTTTTTCTTCTTTTAAACTCAAGGAAAGTGCTTTTTTAAATGACAGTTTATTTTGCCAATATCCCCATGTATTGTAGAATTTTGATTCTGTTTATCTTTGTATCAATGATCTTTCAAATACAAACTTAAAATTATTAATTCGTTCCTATTTATGTCTCCTATCCTTTCCTTGAATTTCCTACAGTGATTATCTCAGAAATCTTACTTGTATCAGCATTTCAGTATCATTTTAATTAGCAATTAATCTTGGCGAGTGCTTAATTTAAATTAGAAGGTGTTGGAAATCAAAGCGAGAGAGGAAGAAGATAATACACACACGCATAGAGAGAGAGAGAGAGATATTTAAAGCAAACACAAATTAATAGTGAATATTTTTTATTATCTTAGTGTTGCTGATTGTGCGTGTGTAGATGGGTTTTATTTTCTCGAAAGTCTTCAGCAAGCTGTTTAGCAAGAAGGACATAAGGATCTTGATATTAGGTAACAAGAAGATTGAAAACTGTAGAGGATTTCACATAATTAACAAAATGGATGTTTGTGTAACTTAGGATTAGACAACGCTGGCAAGACAACAATTCTAAGTAAAAATATCATTAATTTATGCAACTTTGCACTGAGATAGTTCTTAGGATTGAGGATGTTGATTTTATTTGATAATGTTACTGCTCGAACAACTTAAATGAGATCTAATCATTCATTTTTGTTTCTCCTACAGATAAGCTACATCTAAATGATGTCGTCTAGACTATACCAAGTAAGAGATATTTCAATTATGGGATTTTTAAAATGAGTAGATTGTTTTTGACATATATTTTTGCTTTTTTATTAATTAGCTATCGGATTCAACGTGGAGACAGTGACATTCAAGAATCTCAAGTTCTAAGTGTGGGATCTAGGTGGCCAAAGTGGTATCAGGTGTGTTAAGCAAGTTAATATTATATAAATTGACGATTTTTTTACTATTCTTTGTCTGGTTTGCTTTCAGACCATACTGGCGATCTTATTACCCCAACACGAATGGAATCATCTATGTGGTGGATTCCGTTGACAAGGATAGGCTAGACACTACGAAATAAGAATTGCTATCGATGATTCAAGAGGAAGAGCTCAAGGGAGTCCCACTTATGATCCTAGCGAATAAATAAGTATGTGAAATAATTAGTGGGAAAAGCAAAAGCAAGCAAATGAATTTGAAGATACACGCACTTTTCGAAAGAGATTTGTAATTTTAAATTTGATGTAATATTGCTTGTTGTTGTTTGTAGGATCTAGCAGGTGCTCAGAGTGAAGACAAGGTAATAATATGAGAAAAGGGGTGTTAATATTATTTTAATATTTAAAAATAGAAGTTTGAACACATCTTAGTCAATGCTTCCTTTTTATTTAAACTTTCATTAGATTTCAGAGTTTATGGGTCTAACGCACATCTAAGACAGACAATGGTCAATCTTCAAGTGTTCAGCGTTCACAGGGCATGGGTTAAACGAAGGTATGGAATGGCTAGTCAACATATTGGAGACCTAGAAGTGAAACTAAGTAGAGATCCTCTGTAGATATTTTAACATAAAAATGCAAGTATTCAATATTTGTATTGTGGTTGTTTGTATGTGAGCAAAATGCATGAATCAGATAGCTGATGATACTCTTCTCTCATTAGTTGAGTTTAAGTTGCTTGGAAGCAGGAATTACTGTGATTAATGATGATAACTTCAGCATGGGAGGGGGAGGATAAAAAGTATAAAAAAGAAGGAAGGAAACACATGTTGAAGGGGGGAAAGAACAGAGAGAGACAGAAAGATCGAGTGAGATATTTATTTATTGTTTCTTGATTTAAACTTCCTATAGGAGGCAAGTGCACAAGCTCATAAGAGAATAAGAATAATTATAATCCCACCTAGCTCTTTTACACAACACGCACTGATAAGTTAAACAAAAAGGAAAAATGTAGAAAACAGAAGAGATTTTATATTTGAGTTTCAATTAAGACTAAGGTTGTTTTTCATGCGGAACAGAAGATGGCTTTAATATTTACAACACTGAGCCATTCAAGTAAATCTATTCTCGATCGGTAGGTGGTGGAATAGGCATCGTAGAAATGCTCTATCGATGTAATATTATCGCACTCGTTGGTGGTGGAAAATCACCAAAATTCCCACCTACGAAGGTGCAACTCTGGGATGACAGCTAGCTCAAGCGAATCGCTGAGATGAACTTCAGAAGCGAAGTCAAAGGCGTCAAGCTCAAAGCAGATAGGGTTGTAGTAGTTTTGGAGACGAAGGTCTATGTTCATAATTTTGCTGACTTGAAACTGCAAGATACGATTGATACATGTCCTAACCCTTTAGGGCTATGCTCGATTAACACTGAAGGAGATGATATTATCCTCGCAACACCACATAAGGAAGTAGGAGAAGTCAATGTTCATTTGTACTCTGAATCGAAGACTACGAATATTAAAGCGCATTAGAGTGCATTGAATTGCTTGTAGCTGAATCCAAAGGGGACTAAATTAGCTACAGCGAGTCAAAAAGGCACGATTATAAGGATCTACAGCACGAAAAAGGGAGAACTTTTACAGGAACTTCGTAGAGGAAGTGAGTATGCACAGATATATTCCATAGCGTTTCATTCTAAAGGAACATTCGTAGCGTGTTCGTCGGATTCAGGGACAATTCATATTTTCGCTTTGAAGAACAGTACGGATGAGGCTAGCAATAATAGCAATAATGCTAATGAATAAGCGTCCTCCAAGGCAAATCCTAAATCAGCATTGAAATTCTTGAAATTCATTGTGCCGTATTTTGATAGCGAATGGAGTTTCGCATAATGCAGGATAAATGAAACCAAAGCAAAAGTAGCATTTGGACCAGAAGATACGATTATCGCAATGACATATGAAGGTACGATATACAAAGCAGTGTTTGATACAGTCAACGGTGGGGAATGTAAAATCGAATCACAAGCGAAAATACTTGAACCACCACCAGCGGAATGAAAATAAAGGAAGAAAGATAAAAAAGTTAAGCAGACAAGCATAATCAGATGGCTAAACAATAAGCTAACAAAAATTTCAGGGATTAATAGATTACTTTGTATTTGAAGTGTGTAGAAATAAAAATAGTCGATAATCAATCGGAAACCAACAACTTTTAATCATCAACAAATCGAATTATTCATTTTTTTATTGTGTTCTATTTTTTTGTTTTTTCATATCGTTTATCAAATACTCTTGACAATTTTGTCTTGCTTTTTACTTTTGTGTTTTAACTTTCTTTTCCTACTTAAACTTATCCCAGCACGTATCAAGCAGTCCCATATTATCATATGATATGTTAAAATGTCACATTTTGTGATATTTACAAATGAACCTCCACACTTTCTATTTGCTTATTATTAAGTTTCTGGGTGATAATAACATAAAATTCGGGTTTGGCACTATTTCTAGATATTTTTATTCTGCTCTTGAGATGAATAGTATTGTTAAACCAACAAAACCAATCAAGAAATTATTTTTTTTACTTTATTTTTTGAATTTCTTGGAAGCATATTGTAAAAAGCGAGCTTGGAAGGTTTAACTTCAGGAAAAATAAAATTATTCTAAATCAAACAAACTTTCAGAAAACAAAAACAAGAAGTCTTGATAAATGCCTTTTGATATTCATTCTCACATATGTTTTAATTTTTTGCTTTATTTATTCATCGATAGTTTGCTTGTTTATGCGTGTACCCCTCTTCTCCTCTTGTCTTACTAGACTAGTGCAATTGAAACTTCCCCTCCCTTGCTTCTAAAAATTTTATTAAAAATTACTTAAACCCCAATATTATTATGATTGTTCTTCTCTTTTATTAAACAAAATATTTATTCTGATTCTCGCAAGGTTTATTAATTCATATTTTCTCTGCTTTCTTTAAGTTTCTCTTTTGATACTCTACCAAATAACTAAACAAGCATACTTTTCTTCCTTCAATGAACTTCCAAGAGCGTCGTAACAAGATTTAAATGCTCCAAGCTAGAGCAAACGAATTCAACCGTCAAGAAGATGACATTGTAGAAAATTCTGCTACATTCGATCCATTTGCAGCAAGAAAATAAGTCCTCGATTAGATGATTCTTCCTGGTCGCAGTTAGCCAATCACTACCCTCCCTTACAATGATTCTTAAGAAATACATGGAGTATCGAAGAATACTTCCCAAGGGTATGCGAATACCCATCATGGACCAACATCCTATGGAACTTTCGGTGAGAAAACATCATAGTAATTTTCCGCTGTGAAAACGATGAGACAATCGGAGTAGCTCACAAAGGAATTCAACAGTAAGCAGCAAGAACATTAAGGACAAGAATAGCTTCAAATATTATTAATTCACAATTCCTTTATGCTGAAAGCCTCTTTTTTTATTACTTTTTTCTTCTGTTGACAGCTAAACTCGCCATTGAGAAGGAAGAAAACAACTAGCGCATAAAATTCTTCAAGAAAGACCATGTTAAAATGATGTTTGAAGGCGTCTAAACAGATGACACTAAGAAATCAGTCTACGGAGAGACACACGGTAACAGAACACAAATGAAAAAGAAAATGAGAGAAACATAGAGGGAAATATCTATTATCTTTAATAATTCGGTTTTTTTTTACTTTTAAATGGCATTTATTGTGCTTCATACTATTAACATCGTTCTGTGTTGGTTTAAGTATACACAAAGGAGTTCGATAAGGACGTACAGAACCATGACCTGACCTTCCACGCGAGAAAGAACGACATCAATATCTTCACGGATTCATTTGCTAAACACAAAAAGACTATGCGTAAGTGAGTAAGTGAGTAAGTGAAAGGAGATAAAAGAAAGAAAAGGAGAAGAAAGAGAGACTGCTATTGAGGTAGTTACAAAAACAAATACAAGACGAAGAAATAATGAAATTAAAAGAAAATTGATGTGAGTGTGTGTATGTCTTGTCTTGTGCGTTTGGGATTGTTTTAAATTGTGAATTGTGAAGTTCGGGATTCACTTGATTTGAAAAAAGTCAAGAAAATGAGAGAAAGAGATTGAATTAGTAGTATTTTAGGAGTTTTACAGTTTATGAATTTAAACCAAGAAAACAGAAGGAAACGTAAGTGAGATTTAGGTTATGCTTTTTTTTCGGTTGAAGCTTTACCCAGTGTGAGGAGACTGGTTTATAATCAAATAAAGAAAATAGTAATTTGGTATTATAAAAACTAAGCCTTAGACTGTTTGTGTGGGTACGAAACAAAGAAACAAATAGGTTTGTTAGCTAAGATTGACATAAAAAGACCAGCAACTACAACCAATCAATATCTCTCCCCTTTCATTACCTGTTCTCGTGGAATGTCTGCCGTTAAAAAGGTGAACTTAAAAAGCAGATACTAGAAAATAGAAGTCATCGAACCAGATTGGAAGAAGCTTTTTGAAGCCTATGTGAATCTTGACATGATCCATGAGTTCATCACGCCAGAAGAACGAGCACAGAATGCGAAATCCATCCTAAAGAGTCTCCCAGTTTAGAGAGAACCACCTAAGAAATATGCGCAGATCTACGAGAAACCTCCAAAAGCGTTGTTTTACAATTTCGTGAGGGGCATGTATTTTGAATATGGTATCGGAATGATAAGGCCTGATCCAGTGCGAGCATGTGACATATACACTGAAGGATTTGAAGATAACTAAGATCCATTGTGTGCGTTTAAATTAGCAAGAATGTACTCACATCGGACGATACCATTGATTCAAAGAAAGGTAAACAGACAGAGAGATAGAGAGAGAGAAGTTTAAAAATAAGGATTTAGATTCAGGAATTGAATAATGTTTAAGGGAGAGAGAGAACTAGAAAAGGGATAGAGAAATTTAGCTTACCTGTGGGTTGTCTGACAATACTAGCAAGAAATAACAGCTCATCAATGGGGTTGGAAGTATTTTTATTAATATGAAATTAGATAAATGAGCAAATAGCATATTTTTGACTGAGTTACAAAAAGGATAAGAAACAAAATGCCTTGAGATGTATTTTGAACATAAACTTTACATGGAAATCAAAAAAGAGATTAGCTAGTCTAAGAGCAATTAGGCCTATAAATAATAGAGAAATAATTTTTTCTCAAAAGAGAGACTATAATATTTCTCCTTAGCTAATAATAAGCTAAATTCTTATGATTTAATTCAGATTCCACATAAAGATATATGATTGCTACAATTTGAAGTCATATCAAACCTCTCTCTCGGCTTCAAATTATTTTTAAAAATAGTACCAATCCACACAATTCCGAGTGTTTATTTGCCATCCAAGACAATTAAAATTTGATAAATTCGTTATGAATTAATTTTTATTCATCCCAAAAATTTTATCAGTCAAATAAATCAATATCCCCTATTCCTCCCCAGATAAATAACTAGATATTCTTATGTTTTATTTGATGGTTATTCAAAGACTTTTATTTGATAAAACATTCCTTTGATTCTTTCCATTAATATGATTCTTTATCTCTTTTGTTCTTTCCAACAGATCGTGAATAAACTAAACAAAGAAAAAGCCATTTTCTATCTTCTCATGGCAGCTCTCCAAGTCGATATCGTCTATCCTGGCAATACATTCAATATTCGTCCATAAATCGAAAAAGTCATTGTCACCTATCAAGAAGGGTTAACTCTAAGTGACATCCTCATCACAAAATATGGTCCAACATACTTCACCCCTGAATGGACAAAAGTCTATATGATGCTATTTGACTTCTAATTCTGCCATCACTAATAAGTCTAAGAGAAATACACTATGTTGCTAGGATAGTTAGATACCATGATCAGGACCACTAACGATCATTAATCATATCTGAAACTCTTCGAACTTCTTTTATTCCAGCATCCATCGGTATCTGATAAGCTCCTGAAGAACATCATAACCACATCCGAAGCAGCTAGTAACCTATGTATCTCTGCGGCGTTAAACTATCTCTACAAATAAATGATAACAGTCAAAATGTGCCATAAAGATCACTTGGTTTTCTCTAATGTTCGATCACTTTTCTTTGAAATCATGAGGTTTCTGTAATTTTTTCGAAACACTGATAGCACGAGAGAGTTATTTCCATTGATCTTCTAAATTAACGAATTCTTATATTTAAAGCGAACACTGTTGTTAAGGAACACACTGCATTCGTCATCAACATTACGTTCTAGATCTTATATGTACCTTAAAGGCTAAGGTGTTAACATCGATGTGTAAGTCGCATTGGATACAATTCTTGAAGAATTATCCTTCCCCAAGGAAAATGAGAATCTTTATGCATATGCAAATTACTTAGCTGCGAAACTCAAAATGAGACTACCTTAATTCAACGAGTAATAAGTCCAGGAGCATTTCCTTAAGAGTTTCAATTAATTCTCAGCTAGATTAAGTGTTCAAGGAGGGCCTGGATAGATCACTGATATTGTGTATTTATATTATCTTGGAAGAATAGCGAAGATCTGGAGATAAAACTAATTAGAAAGCACTAATCGATTTTAACAAGGGTTGTAATTGTATGTATTAGAGAGACAGAAATACAAGAACTCAATGACATTACAGTTTGAGATTATTTGTATTAAAATCGAGAGGAAACTAAGATGTCTAGGGAAAGCATCGTTGTTTATTGATAGTGGATCATAATAACCAATAAGCTTCTAGCCGTTATAACCGATATATAACTCTACTTAGTTATTGTAGAATTCAACGATTTAGATATAATCATCGTCTGCTTTTCCATAATTAGCTTAATCGTAGTTTAATTAGCATTAATAATAATAATCGTAGTATTACTAGAATTCAGCGTCGTAAGGTACAGGCATATCTTAGCATAGTATGATCAAATAGAATTAGTAATACAATAGTAAGATCAGCAGCAATCATAATAATAATACTAACTAAAATTAAGAATAATCATCGTAGAGTTAAAGTAATCTGAATGCTTATCAGCAATAATAGCAGTAATCACCGAATATGACTAATGTAAATAATAATTCTTCGAATGCTGCGAATAATAATAATAACAAATAGTCTTACATAAACAACCGATAGAGTACAGCGCCGATAGTAGGATAGAATAATAGTATTTACACAGATACTCATTATAATAGCAATCATCAACGAGACTCTGCTATTAGAGCATAGAATAATAACAACACTATTCCCTAAAACAACAGTGTCCTCAGTAATATCAGTCATACAAATCCAAGGATATTCGGACCTAGTAGCATACAGCCATCTAGAAGCTAAGTACTTCAGTCATAAACATAGCCATAGCAATAGCAATAAACATCCCCATAATTACAATAATAGTAAAATCCAGTAGGTTCACCGTTTTTATCGCATAGAAGTTAATTAACTGAGGGAGAACAATCGCAGAAAGGGCATTAGCCAATTGGAAGAGGGAGTAATAACCAACCTTCAACAGGGGTAGCTATGATAAGCTAAGCTAGACATGCATCTGTTGATGTGCCACGTAGTATTAACAACAACTACAATAATAGCTCATAGCCATTCAAACCAATTGCAAGTTAAGTCAAAAATAACAACAATAATAATATACTCTCTTCGAATCAACCTGCTTCAGATCTTAACAACAGTAGCAACAATAACAACAACAAACAGATGAGCTAACAGTAATAGGCTTTCTCTGACATAAACAATCGCAGCTTTAATAATAACTAGCCTCCCGCATCTGAAATTATTCCTTTAGAGTACTCAGCAGGTAACTCTCCTAGAGATGATATCATCAATAGAAGCAACGATTTCAGTTCAGTGCAGGAGTAACAACTGTAGCAGTAATAAAATCAGCGAAGATAATCACAATTACAATCCTAATAGCAGTAACCGTAATAAGCTAGCACTCCACCATTGGCTACTCGAACAGGATTATTAATGGATAGATCTATCAATGATCTGTCATTAGATCCAGTTGGTATTTCTAACAATGCGGGTATTACATAGTTCAACAATAATAACCAGCAATCTAACAATAATAATAGTCTGAATCTCACAAGCAATATCAATAGAGTTAATAATAACAACATGAACAATGGTAGTAATCTCCATCCTAACTAAGGAATAGGTCAGATTAATCTTGGAGCAAGTCAATTAATGAACTCTATCCCACAATAAACTACCAACAACAACAACAACAACAACAACCTGAATAGTAATAACTTGAATTCCAGTCATCTAAGCTAACAAAACGATCATCGTTTCTCCCCTCCTACTGGAGCATAACAACCTTTCTCTGCATAAACGTAGAGGAATCCCCAGCAATATCAACAACAACAACCTTCGCCCTAGCATCCTTCGTTTTCCCGTTAATCTAATGACAGCAGCAGTATCCCATAGAACAGTAATAGACTTCATAAAAACGTATCTTTCCCAGTAGAGCATCAACTCATGGATAGATTAAAAGAAGTCATGAAAACCCGACCATGCATTGACGTTTAGAATATCATTGTATTAGATTTCTTGCATAGAAACAGTAATTACATAACATCTTCAGGGGTGATTATCCCGAATAACGGAGTGATTCTCGGACAGCAGCAGATGGTATCATTAGATCGATTATCGAAGCTACGATCATATAAAAAACACATGAATGCATAATCAGATGAAGATTAATTGATTCTAACAGGCGAACCGATTATTATCAAGCATTTCACTGTGAATAACCCGGCTTAAATCGATGAGATATTCAGCTACGTAAAGGCGCAAGAAGTCAAATTAGATGCGATCATTGTTAAAACAAAAGGGGATTAATTGAATAATGCATCATCATAATCACCTGTGTAAGTATCACAATATACTGCTGCTGTTGCTTCTTAATTTTAATAGAAATACATCGTTCCTTTACGTGGTTTCTCGTTCTAAGCAATCACAACGGAGAGTGTATCACTGTATTTACTCTATCCAGCATAAGCCTACAATCTGTATGGTGCTGTGAGGAGATTTACTTTAAAGCAGAAACTTCTTGCAGCTTCGTAGATCTGTGAGTGCTTCTCGTAACTTCATGGGAACAGTGTGTATCATCTGAATATCAAACCAACGAATATTGTGTTTGATGGGAGAAGAGTACCATACTTCAGTGGATGGGAGCTAAAACCGAAACATTCCTTGAGTTTTCCATAATATCAAGGGAAGTAAGGGTATCTTAACGGGCAGTAGCTTCTTATCCATGAAGAAGATCTCGTAACGACAGAAGGTCCTGAAGAGAAATTAGATATATCCAATGGGTATGCTGCTCCAGAGATCGTTACAGCTGCAAAGAAACAACAAGAACAAGCGATTATTGCAGTGAATGCAGCGAGATAGTTGGGATAGCCAACATCATAATAAGGATCCTCTGAGTTGAATAAGCCTAATACTTTCTTTTAATAATAATCTTAAGTTATCTAGCAGCTGCCAGGTAGTGCAACATCTCAGTAATTAATCGACCCATTTGGACCGAAAAGCGATATCTGGAGTATTGGGATGGTATTGTAGTTATTGTTCTTCCATGTCGATGCGAGCATTGAATCATTTGTACGAGACAAGCGAGTCTACGAAGGGTTTAATCTTGTTATAACTGATTATATCACTGGGACGAATTACTTCTTAGACAAAGCGAAAGAAGCTATTGAGTCTATGGTGAAATATACCCCCGAGTAGCGCTGCTCATTGGCATCCGTGAAGGATTTATTTTAGCGACTGTACATTGAATTCGATGAGTAAGTGAAAAGAAATGACGGAGCTATTGCGAATAGGAATGATAGCTCGTTGAATCAGAAGCTGAATTTTATATTGAATAACACTAATGTATCATAGAAAGTAGTTGGCTCAGTTAATAATCAGATAGGGAATAATAATAACTACAACAATACTAACAGCAGTACATAAGGCTACTACAATAATATGAATGGATCGTATATTAATAATAATAATCTGAATAATAACACCAGCTAATATGGTTTTATGAACACAGCTGGGAGAGCTAACAATCCTAATAATCTGTCCGTATCTGGTATATCAGTGATGATTAATAACACTGGTAGCTACAATAATAACAATCAGCATCTCTACAACAATTACAGCAATGTTAATAATTTAAATAATAACTTATAATACAACAACATGGATACAAGTATTTACAATGGGAACAATCTCTACACGAGTAATGTGAATAACAATTATAATAGTCTAAGCTAGAGTTATTATAATAATAATAGCATTGGGAACAGCTATTATGTGAATAATATAAATCGCAAGGGATAATATTAGCCTGAATTCCCAGCTAATACTTCGATGAAGAATACTATTAATAATGAGTTGAATAGTTATAATAATAGTAATAACTTTAATAGCAGTAGAAATACATCGCCATTCAGAAACTGAAAGAGACACAAAGAGAGTGAGAGAGACAGATAGAAAAATGATCTCAAATGTATATTCGCCTCTAGTTTCTATCTCCTTTATCTAAATAACAGCTTTAAATAGTTCTTGTTATGTTTTTTGTTTTAAATCTCTCTCTTTTAATAAATCATTTTATAAATATGTGATTATGATCATATCTTTTAAATCTAGTCAAGTAATCAAAACGACATCCATGTCAGCTACTTCTTTTTATTAGAATAATAATTAAATAATTCTGCAAAACATATTCAGAACTATTAAGTTTTCGAAAACTTTAATCATTTTAGTTAGAAACTGAACAATCAATATTATTATCTCCCTACACTAAGAAGCTATTTGATATTTCAACAAATTATGTGAATTTTTCTGTGGAAACACAAAAACAAAATAGATTTTATGATGGTAATGTTAGATGAATATTACACAATTTGATTGATCATGCTATCATGGATGCATTTATCTTTTAAAGGACACATATGCACATACTTAACTACATATTGTCTTTGTCGTTAGTACTCGCAGTACGAGATAACCATGACGAAATTCATCGATTTGAATATCTACACGAACAATAAGTTTGAGGATAAATTCCCACCGATTCTGTCGCTAGATGGAGCGAAGAAGATTGATAATCCTCAAGGGTTAGCGCAATTCAAGAATATATTCTTTAAGTAAATACAAGAACAAGATGAAAATGAAAATGACGAAGAGGAAGAAGAACAAGGAGGAGAGGAAGAACAATCAGAAGGGTAGTTATCGATTCAAGGGAATGAATAAGATTAGAAAAGAAAACTAAACGAGGAAGAATAGGAAATTGAGAGATATGTGACTGTGAAAGTTGGTGAATATTCGAATGAAACCACTGTCAAAATCAATCAAGCATAAGAAAATGCCTTAGATCAAGCAAATAACATCATTAACCCACCTAAAAAGAAGTGATTTGAGTAGGAACAACTAAAGGGATGAGAGAGTGCTTCCATGGGAAATGTTTTTGAAAGAATTAAATTGTTTATTTTGTGCGTGATTTGTATTTCGATCAGAATTAAAATATTCAAAAAAGAACTTAATCTAAGGGGATATGTTGCACGTTTAAATACATTATCTAGAAAAGAGAACATGCACACACAAAGAGATATTTTTCACATAGAGATTAAGAATAGCAGATGAGGAACAAATAGAACGGAGGGACATTAGAAAGGGGGGCAAATATTAGGAAGAGACTTACCTCGAAATTGAGTGCCAACTGCGGGTGTCTATCGTGATGTCGAAACAAGTCTAAGAAATGATTTGGACATTCTTTTAAAGCAGCGGGAGGTGTACTCCCAACATATTCGCCTTTACCCTAACAATACTTCTCGCTTTCTATTATCGTGTACACTACTGCATCTGCTACTGCTACTGCTGAGTTGTGAAATCACTCAATGATGTCAAGGACATAGCGCTCATCCGAAGATGCGGTAAGCCTTGGACATGGTGGTCTTGATGTGAACAGTCTTGAGGTTCTACCAGCCCTTCTTGAGGAGAGAAACCAAGAAGTTAAGTGACATGTTGACGTTCTATCTGATTTGATCTTCAGTGAGGTTATCAGTGGCAACTGCGGTAGCCAAGCAGACGACCTTCTTGAGTTGGAACTTAACGGTAGATTGGAGTTCCTTGACCTTGGAAAGGACGGACTCACCCTCAGTGATGGAGAGGGGGAACTTGCCGATCTTGTTGAAGACGTTACCGCAGAGTCTGGGAATCTATTTCATGAGAGATTCTGAGCAGATCAAGGTGTCATAAGGCTTAGCCCACTTCTTGATGAGTTTAGCTTCCTTGTTGAATTTCTTAAGACCTTCAGTGTCGATGCAGGCGACGCCAGCAGCTTTAGCTTCTTCGCAGTGCTTCATGGTACCGATAATAGCGATTTTCTTGTTAGGATAAGGCATGTTGGGTAGCTTGATCGAGCCGGTGAAACGTTTATCCTTGTCGGGATTGTAGT
>Ga0302271_10003350_pt1 | contig 13593 bp, 2 predicted proteins | sample III_Bog_N1_1_FD_198767 | JGI IMG/M metagenome (GOLD analysis project Ga0302271, IMG submission 198767) | Peat permafrost microbial communities from Stordalen Mire near Abisko, Sweden - III_Bog_N1_1 | ecosystem: Environmental > Terrestrial > Soil > Wetlands > Peat | place: Sweden: Abisko... | reverse complement strand
AATATATTTTTTAAGATTCGAAGGGAAAAAAGCATAGATGTTGGATTCATTCTGCTCGATTTATTTGAAGTCTAAAACAGCATATTTTAAATACTATTTTAAGATTTTTCCCCTGAAAATGCACTTTTTGATCTCTTTTTAAATGAAATTCAAAACCATGAAAAGTAAAGAGAATTTAGCAAACATATCATTTAATTAAATATTTTTGTTTCGATTACGCAATAAAAAACATACATATTTTAGTTATATTTTCATCTTGTAATACTCCTTTCTCAAAAGAATATTCCAATCTCTTTCTGGGTTTCAATCCATAAAACAACATACAAATTCAATCACCATACAAATCATAGAGAATTCTCTAAGGAGAATAGTGCATTGATGGTGAAATCAATTTCTTAAAAGCATTTATTGACATTATCACTGCGTTTTATTTAAAAAACCAATTGCGAGTGGCTGGGCTTTTATTGAAGTTATTGAGCAACTTTTAAGTGAGTTTTGTGGATACAAATCCGTTTGCAATTCTCTTGTTCAGAATTTGAATGGTTTATTTTTAATCCAATTATCTATTGAAAAACTTTTGTAACCCTGCTAATAAATGAGGTTGCTTTTAGAGAATCTTTTTGTAGTGTCTTGTACAGATTACATGCAGAAAGGTGTAATCTAACTCTGCGTTGTATCTCTTTTAATTCATAACTGTGTTGATTAATGATATCAGTTAATAGTGGAGTTTGCATTCAGCATTCAAGCACTCATTGATCAGAGGCATGTTTTCATCATTAAATGGTTCCAGAAAAGCTTAACAAAATCCTTTCTTGTCAAAATTAGTGATTGGATAAAAATTAAATGATATGTTATGTGGAAATTTTTTGGTTTATTTCAGATAATTCATAGTGCTGATAACCTCATTAGAGTTGCGTAGAAAGAATATTTTGAAATCAATGAATGCCATTACAAACCGCATAAAGTAATAACCAGCATAAAAACTTCCAAATGTTAGCGCTAGAGTCATGTTGATGAGCTGAATAATCTCATAAGAACTTAGATCACTTGCGTGTTGGTAGAAATTTAAGAGTTTCTCTAAGCCGAAGCACAATATTAGAATTAATTTGATAGCCATTTAGAAGTATGAAGAGATTTAGGCAAGCTTTAAGTACCATATAGACAAAAATCCTTCATCTGAGTTATATTCAAAGAATAGGAGGTCATTCAAGATAAGGATAACTATCCAAACAATTTATCTGAAATTTTTTAAGTAGATTATCAAGGCGATGGCCTTGATTCCTATGATAATTATATGCAAATATCCGAAATTGAAGCTGAAATCCTTTGAGATCAATACTACACTACTTAGTAATGTGAATCCTGCGAAAAAATGCAGAGTATCTATAATAAAGAGTAGCTCGTGCTATTTGATCTCTGTGAAATATACGATAGCAATTATTATTTAGGCGATAAATAGCAAATATGCGAGGAAAACATCTTGACTTGAGATTAATGGGTTAGAGAGGAGATCTCCACAAAAATAAAAGATAGATTAAGTGAAAAGTAATGGAAGAACTCTTAAAGAAACGATTCCATCAGCTATTTCGCTCAGATTGAAAGGAGAATCATAAAAAAGTAAATATATTGTCCCAAGCTGAAAGAAATCAGCTAGAAAAATAAGAAACTCTTACGTAGCTATTATTGTTATTATCTTATCCAACCCAAAGAGGATCCAGAAGAAGATAGGATAGACATATTCACCTGCTAGTAGAAATCTAACTGCGAGATAGATATTGATAGAGCTGCAGGCATAGAAGATTGAAAAGTAAATAAAGAGTTTATTTTTTTCAAGCATTCTATCTCTATAGATTTTTGATCTGTTTAATTCTTTATTTATCAACCTTTTTTAGCTTGATTCTGAGATTTGATATGCTTTTATTGCTTCTTTCTAAATTTAAATATTTTACTAAGGATTAGAAGGGAAAAAAGCATAGATATTAGTTAGATTCATTCTGCTAAATTTATTTGGCGCTTAAAATAGCATATTTTAAATATTATTTTTAAAAATTTTCCCCTAAAAATGCATAGCAGACATACTTTTTGATCTCTTTTTAAATGAAATTCAAAACCATAAGTTTTAGGAGAATTCAGCAAACATATCATTTAATTAAGTATTTTAGTTTCGCTTCAACAATAAGGGACGCACACGTTTTAGCCATATTTTCATCTAGTAATATTCCTTTTTAAAAAAGAAAATTCAATCTCTTTCTGGGTTTCAATCCATAAAACAACATACAAATTCAATCACCATACAAATCATAGAGAATTCTCTAAGAGGAATAGAGCGTTGAGGGCTAAATCAATTTATTAAACGCATTTACTGACGTTATCATTGCAGTTTAATTGAAAAACCAACTGCGAGTGGCAAGGATTCTATTGAAGTCGTTCATCAACTCCAAAGTGAGTTTTGTGAATATAAATCCGTTTGCAATTCTCTTGTTCAGAATTTAAAGGATTTATTATTAATCTAATTATCTTTTGAAAAAGTTTTGCAACCCTTTTAATAAATGAGGCTGCTTTTCAAGAATCTTTTTGTAGTGTCTTGTACAGATTACATGCAGTTAGATGTATTCTAACTGTGCGTTATATCCCTTTTAATTCATAACTGCGTTGATTAATGATATCAGCAAATAGTGGAGCTTGCATTCAACATTCGAGCACTCATCCCCCAGAGGATTATTTCTATTTATAATTCTTTGAGGAAATTATATATTAAATCCATGCTAGTCAATACTAGCTATTGGATAGAAATTAAACGATATGTTGTGTGGTAATTTCTTGGTTTATTTCATATAATTCATAGTGCTGATAACCTCATTAGAGTTGCGTAGAAAGAATATTTTGAAATCAATGAATGCCATTACAAACTGCTTAAAGAAATATGCAGCAAAAAGACTTCCAAAAATTAGCGCAAGAGTCAAGTTGATAAGCTGAATAATCTCATAAAAATTTAGATCACTCGTGTGTCGATAGAAAAATAAGAGTTTCTCTAAGCCGAAGCACAATACGAGAATGAATTTGATAGAAATTTAGAAATACGAAGAGATGTAAGCAAACTTTAAGTACCATATGATCTAATTATCCTTATCTGTATTAAAAATAAAAAATAAGAGGCCATTCATGATAAAAGAAGCTATCCAATCAATATATCTGATATTATTTAAGTAGATTATCAAGGCGATGGCCTCGATTCCTATGATAATTATGTGCAAATATCCGAAATTGAAGCTGAAATCCTTTGAGATCAACACAACACTACTTAGTAATGTGAATCCTGAGGATAAATGCAGAGTATCTGTTATCAAGAATAGCCTGTTCTGTTAAGTCTCTGTGAGACATACGATAGCAATTATTATATAGGTGAGAAACAGCAAATATGCGAGGATAGCATCTTAACTTGAGATTAATGGATTAGAGAGGAGATTTCCGCAAAAATAAAGGATCGATTGAGTGAAAAGTAATGGAAGAACTCTTAAATACACGATAGCAATGCCAATATTGCTGAGATCGAAAGGAGAATCATAAAAAAGTAAATATATTGTCCCAAGCTGAAAGAAATCAGCTAGAAAAGGAAGACAATTTTATGTAGCTGCTATTATTGTTATTATTGTTATTATCTTATCCAACCCAAAGAGGATCCAGAAGAAGATGGGATAGACATATTCACCAGCTAGTAGAAATCTAACTGCGAGATAGATATTGGCAGAGCTGCAGGCATAGAAGATTACAGAATAAATAAGGACTCTATTTTTTTTACTCATTCTATCTCTAGATTTATGATCTGTTTGATTCTTTATTTATCGATCTTTAGCTTGATTTTGATATTTGATATGCTTGAATTGCTTCTTTCTAAATCTATTAGCTTTTTTTTGGCATTATTAATATTTTAGTCTAGAAATCCGAATTAGTTGGTAATTGTTTAAAAAGAATTAGTTTCTCAAGTTATTCTCATGATTTTTTGACTTTAATCTTGAAAAACCAGACTTAAAAAAGATTAAATATTTTAACTAAGATTCGAAGGAAAAAAAGCATAGATGGTGGATTCATTCTGCTAGATTTATTTGGCGCCTAAAATAGAATAATTTAGATGTTTTTGTAAATTTTCTCCTTAAAGCGCATAGCAAACATACTTTTTGATCTCTTTTTAAATAAAATTCAAAACCATAAATTTTAGGAGAATTCTGCAAACATATCATTTAATTAAGTATTTTAGTTTCCCTTAATACAATAAGGGTCGCACACATTTTAGCCATATTTTCAAATTTAGTAATACTCCTTTTTAAAAAGAAAATTCAATCTCTTTCTGGGTTTCAATCCATAAAACAACATACAAATTCAATCACCATACAAATCATAGAGAATTCTCTAAGAGGAATAGAGCATTGAGGGCTAAATCAATTTATTAAAAGCATTTACTTACGTTATTATTGCAGTTTAATTCAAAAACTAATTGTTAGTGTCTATGATTCTTTTGAAGTAGTTCATCAACTCCAAAGTGAGTTTTGTGAATACAAATCCGTTTTGAATTCTCTTGTTCAGAATATAAAGGATTTATTATTAATCCAATTATCTAGTGAAAAGGTTAAAGAACCCTGCTAATAAATGAGGCTACTTTTCTAGAATCTTTTTGATGTGTCTTGTACAGATTACGCTTAGGGGGTAGTAATCTAACTCTAAATTGTATCCCTTTTAATTCTTAACTGTGTTGATTAATGATATCAGCTAATAGTGGAGTTTGCATTCAGCATTCGAGCACTCATCGAATAGAGGCATATTTCTAATTCTTAGAGGAAATAAAAATAAACGAAATTCACGCAAGTCAATACCAGATATTCGATAAAAAATAAAAGATATGTTGTGTGGTAATTTCTTGGTTTATTTCAGATAATTCATAGCATTGATAACTGCATTAGAGTTGCGTAGAAAAAATATTTTGAAATCAATGAAGGCCATTACAAACTGTTTAAAGTAATAAGCAGCGTAAAGACTCCCAAAAGTTAACGCTAGAGTCAAGTTGATGAGCTGAATAATCTCGTAAGAACTTAAATCACTCATGTGTTGGTAGAAATTTAAGAGTTTCTCTAAGCCGAAACACAATACGAGAATGAATTTGATAGACATTTAGAAGTATGAGGAGATTTAGGCAAGCTTTGATTCCCAACTTACCTCACTTTCATTATCTTAGTTAAAAATAAAGAATAGGAGACCATTCAAGAAATGAATACATATCCAACTAATATGTCTGGAATTATTTAAGTAGATCGCAATGGGCTCGATTCCTACGATAATTATGTGCAAATATCCGAAATTGAAGCTGAAATCCTTTGAGATCAACACAACACTACTTAGTAGTGTGAATCCTGCAGATAAATGAAGAGGAAATGTCATTAAGAATGGCATGTTCTGTTCGATCTCTGTGAAACATACGATAGCAATTATTAAATAGGCGAGAAATAGTAAATATGCGAGAAAAGCATCTTGACTTGAGACTAATGGGTTAGCGAGGAGATCTCCGCCAAAATAAAAGATTGATTAAGTGAAAAGTAATGGAAAAACTCGTAAAGACATGATTCCAATGGCAAAATTGCTGAGATTGAAAGAAGAATCATAAAAAAGTAAATATATTGTCCCAAGCTGAAAGAAGTCAGCCAGAAAAGGGAGATACTTTTTCATGTTCATTATTATTATTATCTTATCCAACCCAAAGAGGATCCAGAAGAAGATAGGATAGAAATAAGAATTTTATTTTTTTCAGGCATTCTATTTCTAGATTTTTGATCTGTTTTATTCTTTATTTATCAACCTTTAACTTGATTCTGATATTTGATATGCTTGTATTACTTTTTTATAATTTATGAAAGATTCGAAGGGAAAAAGCAGATGCTGACTGACTTCAGAAATTAATCTTATATTACCAAAATGACTAAGAACTATAAATTATTATTAACTTCTTTTATGAATGGTTTGAATTATCTCATAATTATTGTGTCTCTTTGTCTAGGAGAGTTTCTTATTCGTTGGGTATGGCTGCTAGCGCTGGTTCTTAGCGAACAAATTAAATTTTGATATTTTCTCTCCCCTTGAAATTTTCTTTCAAATGTAGTTATTTTTGAGACTCAAAGTAATTGATAATCTATCTGTTAAAATAATCAAAAGAGCATTTGAAAATGATTAGATTGAATCCATTATTTTGAAGAGAAACATGCACATAATTTGAAAAAATGATTAATTCTGCTAGATTTGTTTGGCGCCTAAAAACAAAATAATTTAGATGTTCTTTTAATTATTTTTTAATTATCTGAAAATGCATAGAAAAGACTTTATGATCTCTTTGTAAATGAGTTTCAAAACCATGAATTTAAGAAGATTTTAGCAAACTTATCATTTTAATTGAGTATCTTTGTTTTTATTAAAAAAATAAAGGACACATATTAGCCATATTTACATAAAGTATTATTCATTTCTAAAAAGAATATTCCAATAATTTTCTGGTTTCAATCCATAAAATAACAAATAAAATCAATCGCCATACAAATCATAGAGAATTCTCTAAGAAGAATAGAGCATTGAGGGCGAAATCAATTTATTAAAAGCATTTACTGACATTATCACTGCTTTTTAATTAAAAAAACTATTGCGATTGTCTTCATTTTTATTGAAGTTATTGATCAACTTCTAAGTGAGCTTTGTGAATACAAATCCGTTTTGAATTCTCTTGTTCAGAATTTAAAGGATTTATTATTAATCTAATTATCTTTAGAAAAATCTATGGAACCCTGCTAATAAATGAGGCTGCTTTTAGAGAATTTTTTTGTAGTGTCTTGTACAGATTACTCGCAGGGAGGTGTAATCTAACTCTGCGTTCTATCCCTTTTAATTCACAATTTTGTTGATTAATGATATCAGCTAATAGTGAAGCTTGCATTCAGCATTCAAGCACTCATTGACCAGAGGCATATTTTGATTACTAAATGGTTGCAAAAAAACTTAACAAAATCCTTTCTTGTCAAAATTTGTTATTGGATAGAAATTAAATGATATGTTATGTGGTAATTTCTTGGTTTATTTCAGATAATTCATAGCGTTGGTAACCGCATTAGAGTTGCGTAGAAAGAATATTTTGAAATCAATGAATGCCATTACAAACTGCTTAAAGTAATAGACAGCGTAAAGACTCCCAAATATTAGTGCTAGAGTCAAGTTGATGAGCTGAATAATCTCGTAAGAACTTAAATCACTTGGGTGTCGGTAGAAATTTAAGAGTCTCTCTAAGCCCAAGCACAATACTAGAATGAATTTGATAGCCATTTAGAAGTATGAAGAGATGTAGGCAAACTTTAAGTACCAAATAGTCAAAGATTCATCTGAGTTAAAAACAAAGAATAGGAGGCCATTTAAGATATGTGAGGCTATCGACTCAAAATATCTGAAGTCACTTAAGTAGATTATTAAAGCGATGGCTTCAATTCCTATGATAATTATGTGCAAATATCCGAAATTGAAGCTGAAATCCTTTGAGATCAACACAACACTACTTAGTAATGTGAATCCTGAGAATAAATTCAGAGTATTTGTTATCAAGAACCGCATGGTCTGTTAGATCTCTATGAGACATACGATAGCAATTATTATATAGGCGAGAAACAGCAAATATGCTAAGAAAGCATCTTGACTTGAGATTAATGGGTTAGAGAGGAGATCTCCGCAAAAATAAAGGATTGATTAAGTCAAAAGTAATGGAAGAACTTTTAAAATAAGGACTGCAATAGAAATATTACACAGATCGAAAGGAGAATCATAAAAAAGTAAATATATTGTCCCAAGCTGAAAGAAGTCAGCTAAAAAAGAAGGACACTCTTTCGTAGTTATTATTATTATTATCTTATCCAACCCAAAGAGGATCCAGAAGAAGATGGGATAGGCATATTCACCTGCTAGTAGAAATCTAACTGAAAGATAGATATTGGCTGAGCTGCAGGCATAGAAGATTGCAGAATAAATAAGGACTCTATTTTTTTCACGCATTTTATTTCTAGATTTTTGATCTGTTTAATTCTTTATTTATCAACCTTTAGCTTAATTCTGATATTTGATATGATTATTTTGCTTCTTTCTAAATCTATTTGGTTTTTTTTCTTTTGACATGATTGAAAACTTTAAATACTAGATAACCCGAATTAGTTGGCAATTTTTTAAAGAGACTTAGTTTCTAAAGAAATTCATTAGCATGATTTTCAAACGATGAATTTGAAAAATCAGATTTACAAAAGACTATTTTTCTATGGTTTCTATTATCTTCAATAAGCAAATTAAGATAGAATTATCTCTGATTTAAGGAAGGAGATGAAATATTTGATTAAAATAATGGTAATACCAAGTTCAACAGAATGAATAACAAATATAAAATAAGTATTAAAGAAATTGAAAATGCATTTTATTGAAAATTGTTAATAAAAGAAGATGTTTACTAGCTGTAAAGCAGTAATTTGAATTTATAATATTATTCAAATCTCTTTCTGGGTTTCAATCCATAAAACAACATTCAACTTCAATCACCATACAAATCATAGAGAATTCTCTAAGAAGAATAAAGCATTGAGGGTGAAATCAATTTATAAAAAGTATTTATTGAGATTATCACTGCAGTTTAATAAAAAAACCTATTGCGAGTGTCTTCGTTTGTATCGAAGTTATTGAGCAACTTTTAAGTGAGCTTTGTGGAGACAAATCCGTTTTGAATTCTCTTGTTCAGAATATCTATGATTTAATTTAAATTCAATCTTCTACTGAAAAAGCTATCCAGCCCTGATACTAAAAAAGCCTGCTTTTCGAGAATCTTTTTGTAGTGTCTTGTACAGATTACACGCAGGGGGGAGTAATCTAACTCTGCGTTGTATCCCTTTTAATTCATAACTGTGTTGATTAATGATATCAACTTATAGCGAAGCTTGCATTCAGCATTCAAGCATTCATTGATCAGAGGCATATTTTTATTACTAAATTGTTTTCTAAATCCATGCTAGTCAATACCAGCTATTGGATAGAAACTAAACGATATGTTATGTGGTAATTTTTTGGTTTATTTCAGATAATTCATAGCATTGATAACGGCACTAGAGTTGCGTAGAAAGAATATTTTGTAATCAAAGATTGCTATTACAAACCGCTTCAAGTAATACGCAGCTTAAAGAGTCCCCAAAGTTAGCGCTAGAGTCAAGTTGATGAGCTGAATAATCTCGTAAGAACTTAGATCACTTGAGTGTTGGTAGAAATTTAAGAGCTTCTCTAAGCCGAAGCACCATACTAGAATTAATTTGATAGACATTTAGATGTATGAAGAGATGTAGGTAAGCTTTAAGGACAATATGGACTCATTATCCTTTTCTACATTAAAAACAAAAAAAAATGCGAGCTCTTTAAAGATATGGAAAGTAATCGACTCACAATATCTGAAGTCACTTAAGTAGATTATCAAAGCGATGGCCTCAATTCCAATAATAATTATGTGCAAATATCCGAAATTGAAGCTGAAATCCTTTGAAATCAATACAACACTACTTAGTAATGTGAATCCTGTGTAAAAATCCAGAGTATTGGTTTTTAAAGATGAATCATTCTCTGGAATCTCTGTGACACATACGATAGCAATTATTATATAGGCGAGAAACAGCAAATATGCGAGGATAACATCTTGGTTTGAAATTAATGGGTTAGAGAGGAGATTTCCGCAAAAATAAAGGATCGATTAAGTGAAAAGTAATGGAAGAACTTTGAAAGTAAAGACTACAACAGAAATATTGTCCAGATCGAAAGGAGAATCATAAAAAAATAAATATATTGTTCCAAGCTGAAAGAAGTCAGCTAGAAAAGGAAGACACTTTTATATAGCTGCTATTATTGTTATTATCTTATCCAATCCAAAGAGGATCCAGAAGAAGATGGGATAGAGATATTCACCTGCTAGTAGAAATCTAACTGCGAGATAGATATTGGCTGAGCTGCAGGCATAGAAGATAGCAGAATAAATAAGGAGTTTCTGTTTTTCACGCATTTTATTCCAAGATTTGAAATCTGTTTTTTTTATTTAGTATTCTTGAGCTTAATTCTGATATTTGACATGCGTGTATTGCTTCTTTCTAAATCTATTAGGTTTTTTTGACATGAGAACTTTAAATACTAGATACCCGAATTAGTTGGTATTTATTTTTAAAATGATTTCTATTATCTTTTATAAGCAAATTAAGATAGAAGATGTTTCTAATTTAAGAAAGGGAATGAAATATTTGATTAAAAATATTGGCAGTTGCAAATTCAACAAAAGGATTAATCAAAAATATTATTTAACAAATAATAATTCACCTCTTTGTTGTTCTTTTTTAAACAGTTCATTATGCACGGAGTTTTCATAATCCTATTAAAAAGAAATGGACATAATGACCTGTGCTCTGGATGACCCAGACAGTGATGGATAGTAACCTCTGATTATCGGATACAACGAAATCAACAATAATTGTATCTTGGAGTTAGAGCAAATCTCTCTCTCTCTTAAGAAAATACAATGAACCCTCGATTTCTAGTATTTCAAGATCTCTCTTTCAAATGAAGAGATTTGCCTTCTATTATTAAAAATATCACAGAGCAAGGAAGTAAGATTTGACAGGTTTAAAATTATCCTTTCTAGCTCATTTAAATGGCTAGATACTCGTTTTAGACCCTCATTACAAACCAATATCAATATCAAAATCGATTTTGATTAAATAGGACTTGTGGAAACCTTCGAAGCACTCTGTAGTCTTATCTAGGCTTTTCAGCTCTTCTCAGACATTAGACAAGAAAGGTTACTCAACCTTATTTATCTCTGCAGCAAATAATACTGTAAAAGGTTAGTTGCTCTTCCAGATCACTAGACTTAAAAACATTCTATCAAAAGAAGAATCACTCTTCGAAGAGAACATATATGACTCCCCTTATTTTTCATATCTAACAAAGGAAGACACTATCTTTAGAAAAGCAGTATTCCTTAGAAAACAATGCTCTCTCTCTCTTCTACTGTTTAATATTTATTAGGATTTTAAGTTCCATCCCATCTTACTCAAAAGTTCAAGAGATAGATTTCTCTTCAAATTTTTAAATACTCTCCAAGAGCAAATTCAACAATCAGATTAATCAAAAAAATAATAAAAAATAATTCCAATCTTTATTACTAATAAATCAATGCATTTTATAAGATTCCATAATCGCTTTCCTACTGGCTGGTTCTCTTTTTTAATCTTTTTGCAACTAAAATAACTCAAATGAGACCTAATTGATTCGATCTATCTAAATAATATCTTATGTGGTATGAAACAGCTTAGTATATGAGTAATTAATTTTTTATTAAAATCAAATAATCCGCGGATAAGTAAAAAAGAAAAGAAGAAAGACTAATAAACAACATCATCATCACTATGGCCGCCAGATACATTGCTCCACTCTCACAGTCATCCTACTAACAAGAACCTTAACTCTAGAGCAGTTATGCACCTAAGCCAGCGTTGTTTTCATCATATGCTTAGCCTTCATTTGGCAAGCAATCCTCAGCTTCAACTTATGTAAAAAGTGATATCATCTTCACCTATTATATTTCTGATTTTTGTCTATCATCCAGGCAGGTTCACAGGTTTCATCAACTCAAAACTCTGTAGCATATTAAGGACATCTTCATGGCAATTCTCGCATAGAATATATTCCTTACCAACGCAAGGTTATCGACTATGAGCAGCAAGTCTACACTCAAACAGTTCCCAAAGAGAGATACGGTAAAAAGACAAACTATCAAACCCTTAAACATTTGTTGAAATGAGTATTTTTTTTATTAGTAACGGACTATTATGCAATTGAACACACAACTAACTACATCCCTTAGACTTACTATGATTCCTATGTCGACTATGTGCCTGTTCAACGCTATTAGGAGAGAGTTCAGTAGATTTTAACATTTATTATCTCAAACATTGCTTGCATAAGAATTATTATTAAATAACAATAAAATGCAACTATTTTTTTTAAATATCATATTTTTTAGGTACTACCCTGTCGAAAACAGCAGAACTCTTATCAACAAGCTATATTGAAACATCCGATCATTCGAATTGTTATTTTCTGTGTATTTGTATGGTGTAGTTTATTTTTTATGGTTAAAAACTACTCTTTAATAGTAGATAATTAAAAATCATTTGTCTCTTCTGATTCTTTTTCTTGTTTGCTTTTAAACTTTTTGGCAAGTAGAGAGATCTCTGTGAATTAAAAGATTGTCTCGAAAAACAAAAAAGGGCAAATTTATTTTTGCTTTCTAAAAAAAAAACACACATTTAAAATACGATTTATTCAGTAATCTCTTCTTTACAATCATTTTATGCTCTCAGAGTTTGATTTCCTGTGTGAATCTGTAAGATTATTGCTGTTGATGTTGTAGCTAGAGTTCTACCTTGATACTTTAATTTTTACATCAAAACATTCGTTTTTGATAAAATTATAATCCTCTTCGTACTTTGGTTGCTGCAATGATAAAATTGATTTTCTAATCCTAGCTGTTAATGATTAATTCTACTTTATAATATCCTCAGTAGAAGATTCTTTGAGTGATAACTTTGGCTATTCGAGTGGCTGCAAATTGCTCAAATATTGCCTTGGACTAAAGAGTTAATCATCTGTGTTTTTCCTTCTTTTACTTGAAAAATCTCCCTTAAAATAATCGTCTGTTAACATATTTCTTGATGGATTTTTAGGAGCAATTATCACTAGCTCAGGTGAAGTTCCTCTCTCTGCAGATGATGAAGATTGTTATTGTTATAAGGGCTTTTATTTTGAAGAAGGACTATTGCCGAATTCTAGTCGCCTTTGAGATCTTGGAGAATTCACTTCAGAGACACTTAGAATGTGTCCTCTATGTGAATTTTTAAAGCTCTTCAAAGCATACTTGTTCCCAGGGAAAGCAACATAATTAAAGCTAGCTGGTTGCTAAGAAGGGTGTGATGTCAATGATACATACTATTCTTGAATAGGTGAGTCGTCTAAAAATGGATATTTTTGAAATTATGCTGAATGGGAGTTTGTCAAAGAAAGCAAAGGAGACTGTGGTGAAGAAGGTAAGGTATTAAACTAAGGATTAGAATCGTAGTCAGTAGAAGTGTTCTTATATGTAGAAGTTATTACAGCTTAAGCAGCAGTCAATGGAGGGGTTTTAAACTAATCGGTTTACTCTGAAGGTATGGATGACTAGAAAAAAGGAATCTTCAAAGGATCAACAATACTTGTTTTATCTTCATCTTGTTGAATGACTGGGGAATTTTGTTTGCCTGATGAGGATATGGAGGAAATTCTTTTTATTCTAAGTGAATTAAGATTTAAAGAAGTCAGAAGATGATTTACTGTTTGTGTTTATTATTATGTGGGTGAGGGCTGGTGAGAGGATACACGAATATGTTTAGACTGCATTGATTCTTTAAGGTTTTTCTCTATTCTAAAAATACTATTACTTTTGTTGTCGGTAAGTGAAAACAATGGAGATTT
>Ga0302271_10003347_pt1 | contig 13615 bp, 3 predicted proteins | sample III_Bog_N1_1_FD_198767 | JGI IMG/M metagenome (GOLD analysis project Ga0302271, IMG submission 198767) | Peat permafrost microbial communities from Stordalen Mire near Abisko, Sweden - III_Bog_N1_1 | ecosystem: Environmental > Terrestrial > Soil > Wetlands > Peat | place: Sweden: Abisko... | reverse complement strand
ACTATCATCTTAGGCTTCGGCCACATCTAGATATAAATGGCCATTATATTAATCAGCACAGTCCCCCTTGGTGTCTTCATATTTATCCTCAAACCTTTTGAAAATAAATTCTGGAATAAGAAAAATGGTTTTGCTGAGATATTGTTCTCAGCAAGCATAGTGTGCTTTTTACCACTGATAATGCATAACTAATTTGAAGAGTCAACTAGATAATCAATTTCCTGGACAATTTTTGGGTTGTTTTATATAATTGGATTTGTGGAAATAGTCTACATAATTGTTGAAGCAGTTGAGAAGGCAGCTTAATTCTTCAAAGAAAGAAAGAATAAATCTTAGGAAACAGCCAAATAAGAAAAGAAATCGATTGACATTAGAGAAGAAAATGGATTAATTTAACCAGATAAGATCATCTCTGATAGGTTAAGTTCCAGCCTCAGCAGTAAGAGCAATTAACACAATAAAAACAACCCTTCACATGAGAATTTAGAATAGAAGAACCATGATACTCATAGCAATTAAGAAATGAAATCGATCCCTCCATCTGAGGTCCTAAAAAGCTAGCCTATTATTTAGTTTGAGACTGAAGATTAATTCAGTAATTTACTGGATCACTAAAAGAAAGAAGAAGAAATCAACCCTGTTTATGTCCAACCAAATACAAGGCCTATGAGTTTGGTAGGAATAGAAGAAATTAGGGCTTATACAAATCCAACAGCCACATCCAAATATAATACAACAGAATATATTGAACTTAATTTATGAATTTATGACACATTTTTCCTTTTTTTTGTTTTTACATATTTGTATTAGAAAAATTATTAATATTTTGTTTGGTTTTTAATATTTCTAATGATTTAGGGGAGGGGGTGGGAGGGGGGAATCAACTTTTCTAAACCCTTGACTCCCTTATCAACACTAGAGCTAATTTTTCATCCCATATGCAGAAAGCTGTGGGCGTACTTAGGGATCCAAGAATACTCAATTCCATTCTTTGGAGTGCTAAACGAGGGCTCATAGTTGTTGGTAAGAAAATTGTCTGTTAAAAAATGGTTTAAAAAATATATATTATTTGTTTACCAGTTGACCCTGATACTATGAGTTGCGATCCGCTTTGGAGAGAGTATCTAAAATGGGCAAGATCGAATAATCTCGTGCTAAGCTATTACAAATGAAAATTATTTGAAATGAGATATGATATGAAGATCGTTTTGAAAGATCCTTCTTGCTAAATAACTCATGATTGTTTTAATTTTTAAAATTAAACTTTTTCTCCCATTTTTTTTCTTTCAAAAATCCTTCGATGTGGGGTTTATCAATAGAAGTAGCTATCCGTTTGACAAAGCATTCAGCCCTTGTGGATATTGAAACTGTTGATACACTCGAGTGTCTTGATAAAGATCTTGTGATATTCTCACCCTTCAGGACCAACAAACATGTAACAAACATCTCACAAAATACCAAATAATTTTCTTCATTTTTCAAAAACCAAATCGTTTTTTTTCAGAATGTTTTGCGAAATATTATCAAGTTTGCTTTCGCAAATTTTACCCAAATTGTTCACAATTCTTTTTAATCTTTCACTTTTAATTTCGCTTTTTAAAATAAATTTATGTATGGTTTTTAATATTTCTAATCTTTTTTGGGGGAAGGGGATAAATAAACCTTTCTAAACCCTTGACTCCCTTATCAACACTCGAGATATTTTTTCATCCCACATGCAGAAAGCTCTGGAAGTTCTTAGGGATCCAAGAATACTCAATTCCATTCTTTGGAGTGCGAAGCGAGGACTTATCATTGTTGGTAAGAAAATTGATTGTTCAAAAGTGGGTTAAAAAATAAATATTATTTGTTTACCAGGTGATCTTGAAACTATGGGTTGCAATCCGCGTTGGAGAGAGTATCTAAAATGAGCAAATCAAATAATCTCGTACTAAGTAAGTTATTGCAAATGAAAATTATTGGAAATAAGATAAATAAGATTATTGTCTTTATGTATTACTTTTCTTATCGTGTTAGTGAAAAAAAAATAATGAAATATTGTAAGGGAATATTACAACAAAAATAAAATAAAGTACCCGTTAAATATGGTGGTGATGAATCATGGTCTTAAGATTTTAAGAGAAATTATGTGATTTGGATATTTCAAATTCAAATTGAATTTGATCAAGTTGCTGCTTTATGTTAAAAAATTACAAGAATTTACTTAACAAAAGAGATAGCAGAAAAATTTGGATTTTGGGTTTACTCTTTTTTCGTAGTATTTTTTAAAACAGAAATCGTTTGATTTTATCAAACTTAAGTTTTTAAGAAGCCTAACAAAAACTAACAGACTTCATATTTATCAGAAGTAAACTAGATATTCCACCATTGATTATGTAGGAGGGGATGTTGAAGAGGGATTATAAATAATTTTTGGATATCCACATTGATAGAAAAACCAAGTTGATTGGAGTCGATTTTAGACAAGGAGATCCATTTACTAGTTCGAAGATAATACTGATTTCAGAATGGAATTCAGTTGCTAGGTATGCTTTGTATTTCTTTAACAATTTTGAGAAACATAATTCAAAGTTATTTTATCTTCTTCTAGTAGGTTACACATCAAAGAAGGTGAAGAATTGAAATCTAAGAAATAACTTTTTCTCTTTTGCTGATGAATTTTGAATCTCTTTCTTCTAATCTTCCCGTTTAGATCCTCTCCCCATTGTTTATGCTCAACTCTTACGGAAACTGTAATTTAATCAGAAATTTTAGCAGATTAAAAAGTCTAAGAATTCAGATTTAAAAAACCTCTTCTTGCCTCCCCAGACTCCAGAGTTTTTGCTTCGAAATTGAATTAGAGAAAGATTTAGCTGAACGCTTTTCTCTGTAAAGAGTTGGCAAGAATCTAATCTCTTTGATATAATTTCTGTAACCAAAGACTTATCAAAAAAAGAAAAGAAAGAATTCATTTGATTCTACAAAATCAAATTATCTTTAGCTTTTATCGAAACCGTTTGCAAAATCATTAATCTGAATAATTTCTTCTTTCTTGACTGTTAAGGAAGCTGTTTCTTCTTTTAATAACCTACTCCAGATTAGATGGCTCCTTTGAAAATACCTCATGAGAAGCAACAATATTAGATATTATTGAGACAAAAATACTTTAAATGTTGCATCGATATTGAGTAATTTTTAAAAAACTAATTCCTCATTAGTATATCATATCTTACTTGGATGGCTCAAATGCGTCTTCGTTGCTGGAGGAGACGAAAAAACAATCAATTAATTTCAATTAATTACGAATCAAAGCATTGTTGATATTGCACACAAAAATGAAAAAACATTTCGCTTTGCTGATACTTCTTTGCCTGCTTGCCAAGACCCTACTCGCTCAAGGAGATGTTAATAGTAAGTAATTGATTTGGCTGCTTTTCTGGTTTAATTACCTATTTTTTTAATGCAAAGCAAAAGCCATAAGCTACTCCTTAGCAGATTGCAATTAGATGGTCTCCATTGATTTTTAGCCCAACTTCACATAAATCCTAGACAGCAGTGGAAACATAATGGTCTCATGCTAGTCTGTTCAGTGTGTTAAAAATCCAACTTTTTTCTTTAATGCCATCTCTTTGGACACAGACACTTCTTATCATTATTACTTATTTGCAGACTAATCTATTTTAGCTCACTATTAAGTCAGTATTCAATTTGTTCTTGCGAAAGAAAACTCTGATACTTTCAGTACTTCTGATCTTCAATTCTATTATAACGACAACATAATAACTTCACCAATCGTATTTCAAAGAATCTATGAAAATGGAATTTATTGTGAAGGCAGTACAAATGATTAAATCTATAAATATCAAATAGTATGTCCATTTGTGGATACGAATGATCATAGGGTAAATTCCACTGATAAAAAAGCATATTTTCTCTATTCACACAAATGCTAAGATATTAATTTGTTTTTGATTATTCCCTAACAAAAATTAGTTTCGCTTGAAAAACGTTTCGACAAGCAAGATTCTGGTACAAATGATGGAGCTTTCCTTATATACGTGCTAATTAGGATGCTCTAAATGTTCCTCAGGGTTTTATTGCACTTCATGTGGTGAATTATATGGAAAAAATACCAATTACTAATGTATAACTAAATGCCGTGACAGCGAAGCGATTCCTTACGGGTAAACTTAGTGCTTGTCATGCGATTCTGAATGTAAAACATGCTTTGGGTAATCTCCTATGCAGTGCTCAACTTGCCCTGGTGATATATATTACACTATTGATGGGAATAACTGCAGAAGTTATGGATGTCTTAATACTTCTGGATAGGTTAATTTCCTATTAAATCCCCTGAGTTAATCGTGTAAATTATTGGATGCACCGAAGAGAATAGAGATGACGCATTGTGTTGAGTATGATAGTTAAACATATTTTTGCACAAAATGTTCTGACGGGTATTTCCTCAGTGATGGAAATTGTGCTAATGCTGATTCTGGCTGTCCATTCGGTAAAGATAATTATTTGAAAGTTGAGGGAAAAATATGTTTAAATGCAAGTGGATTTGAAATACATTTTTTTATTTTACTTTACTTTACTCTTTAGGTTATTGGTTCTCATCAGCAGAGATGAAATGCAAGAAGAATATGACAAATTGTGTGACTCAAAAGGAAGATAAATGCATAATATGTACAAGATCATACTAAATTAACTCTTCATACAGCTGCACAAAAATGTATCTCTAAGTCTTTCAAGAAACAGATTTAAATGGAAACTCTGATTACTACATTGATTCTTCTAATGCTCCTCCATTCGGATACTATCTTGATCGAATTCAGCATTAATTTGTAAAATGCCATTCATCTTGCCTGAATTGCATTGGTAGTGGAAGAACAAACTGCATAAGTTGTGCTTCAGGCTCTCCAGTGAACGCTTTAGGATTCTGTGATGCTAATTGTGAGCCAAATCAATACTTCGATTTCAGTTTGTTTTCTTGTTAATCCTGCCATTAATTTTGTTCTGCGTGTTTTGCCAACACATAAAATGATTGCTGGGAGTGTAACCCTGGATATTAACTCAGTAATAACCAGTGTGGTGGGTGTAACAGTGGATTTACGAGTGGAACCTAACAAGAATGCCGCATTTAATTTGTGGTAGAAGCAGATAACTCAACTCCAAATCGAGTTTTAATCTCAATTAACGCTTAAACTCTTGATATTGATTCGCTCAAAGAAAATATTTAATTCACTCCATCGATCACTTCTCGGTATGAAGTAGAACTTTAGAAGATCTAAAAAAATCAAGCAGCAGCTGATTTCAAGTTTTATAGTATTCTCCCATCGACTACCTCACTCACGACTTCCATTTCGATAGAAGGACAATCTACTCCAAGTTCTGTGACAATTTCTGTTTCATTCTTATACATCGTCAGCCAGGCAACATTGGAGTTTGCTGATGCAATCAACACTATTTCCTTCGTTGCGATTAACTCTGTGATAATTACAGCAATAGTGTTGACTTTGATTTCTTTTTTCCCTTGGATTTCTTTGCTAGTGGATTTGTCAGAGCTATTCTATCTTCTGTCATATCTTGATTTCCAGTAAGATTTTATTATTTTTATGAGGATTTCATTCATTTTGAAATATCCTTAATTGACATGTTTTTCTGAAAAAAAGGAAACCATACAATCTAAAACAATTCATAAATGCATTTAAAAGCATCCAAATGACGTTTTTCCCCAATATTTTTCAAGCCATCCTTGGAGATTTCCCCAAACAAAAGCTAGACCCTTTGTTCAATGAGAAAAACCAAACTGCATATTTTCTAGACAATGCAGGTAAAATACATTTCAAAAAAAGGTGTTCGAATTTTTTCGATTCTAAATTGATATTTTTTGCCTTTTTTTTTTACAAAAATTTCTAGGTTCTGTTTTAACAATCGTGTTGATAATCTTATGTTTCCATTTGATTTTATGGGTGATTGTCTATCGATAAATCTTCCAATCCTTGTCTCCCAAATTATCCTCTGTTGCAGAGACTGCTTTGAATTTCATTGAGTAGAACGTCTACATACAAGTCTTAGAAGTCATTTATCTGCAAATTATCTATGCCTGCTTCTTACAATTTAGGCACTTGGAAGTCTCTTCAGTGTCTTAAATCGTGAATCTAATTGTTCTGTTGCTTTGCGTTATCTTCATCATGCCTCTACCATTAGTCTTATTCTATTTCCTGAAATCTTCCAAACACAGTCACCTTCATAAATATTTAAAATGCTATTTCGCAAAGATGCACCACCCAGATTATAAGTTTCTAATTTATCTCAGGAAATTCATCTACAGCATAACTATCATCTTAGGCTTCGGCCACATCTAGATATAAATGGCCATTATATTAATCAGCACAGTCCCCCTTGGTGTCTTCATATTTATCCTCAAACCTTTTGAAAATAAATTCTGGAATAAGAAAAATAATTTTGCTGAGATATTGTTCTCAGCAAGCATAGTGTGCTTTTTACCACTGATAATGCATAACTAATTTGAAGAGTCAACTAGATAATCAATTTCCTGGACAATTTTTGGGTTGTTTTATATAATTGGATTTGTGGAAATAGTCTACATAATTGTTGAAGCAGTTGAGAAGGCAGCTTAATTCTTCAAAGAAAGAAAGAATAAATCTTAGGAAACAGCCAAATAAGAAAAGAAATCGATTGACATTAGAGAAGAAAATGGATTAATTTAACCAGATAAGATCATCTCTGATAGGTTAAGTTTCAGCCTCAGCAGTAAGAGCAATTAACACAATAAAAACAACCCTTCACATGAGAATTTAGAATAGAAGAACCATGATACTCATAGCAATTAAGAAATGAAATCGTTCCCTCCATCTGAGGTCCTAAAAAGCTAGCCTATTATTTAGTTTGAGACTGAAGATTAATTCAGTAATTTACTGGATCACTAAAAGAAGGAAGAAGAAATTAACCCTGTTTATGTCCAACCAAATACAAGGCCTATGAGTTTGGTAGGAATAGAAGAAGTTAGGGCTTATACAAATCCAACAGCCACTTCCAAATAAAATACTTCAGAAGATATTGAACTAAATTTATGACGCATTTTTCTTTATTTGTTTTTAAATTTTTGTATTAGAAAATATATTAATTGTTTGATTTAGAATTCACTCACTATGAGATGGAATGCACCTAGCGTTGCAGTGTTTTTCTGCTGTTTAGTTTAAGAGAGCTGCTTCAGTTTAAAATTGATTTAAAATGACCCGATAACTGAGCTAATCGATGATGTATTTCAAACGATTTGAAATCATAACCCTGTCGAGTATGTTTGCAGCATCAATGGCATAATTGAAAAAATCGGCACAGCACGAAATTAAGATATTATTTCCCTCACTGCACTGGAAACTCAAGAAGCCATGAAAAACAAAGTTATCAAAAGCTATGGAATTGCAGTTATTTATCATAATAACAAATACTCTCTAGCATTTTAAGCTATTTTTGATATTTTTTGTATTTAAATTTATTTTTCAAGGTGGAAATTTGACTTGAAAGATACACAAGATATGATCATAGAAGGAGATATCGTCATTCTGACGACATTATTTAGGCCAAACTATGATAAGCCCGTTTTAACAGGGGAATAATCTAAATTGTGTACCTTAATAAACTAACGAGCTAGAGGCACAGTTGATAATAGAGGTTTCATGCATACTTTTACCGAATTAGGTAATTTTGAATTAATTATTTGATTTCGAATTCCAAATTTCTTTTACACCTTTTTCTACCTTACAATAACAAAATAAAGGGAATATTACCACTTATTTCTACCCTCCCCCGTTCTTCCATTGTCTCAATGTTTTTTTCGAAATTTAGATTTTTTTTTATTGACAATATTTATATTGGGTTTTTTATGCTTAGGCTAAAAATAAAAAACAATAAAGCCAATAATAACAATAAAAACACAAGTAGCAAAGAAAAATTCAAGCACTTGTTAAAATCATTGAAAATAATTTTTTCAATAAGAAGACGACAGACCAAAATACATCAAGAAACATTTTGTCATAAGTTAGATGAGAATTGCCTTTCTTTTAGAGAAACAAGGCAAATTGCCAGATGCCAAAATTAAAACAGGAAACTAAGGACAAGAATTGAGCTAAACGCAGAAAGGCGTTACCAACTCTTCCAAGACAAATCTTCAAAACGAATGAAAAAGAAAAATTAAATCAAATCTTCCATAGGGAAGAAGAGTAATTGATTTCTTCAAAGAACAAACACCCCCTTGCAAAAACTCTATGAAAAAATGAAATATCAATGAGTCACTGGCAACACCATATGCATTTCGATTAAATTTATTAACTTGATGTTCTTTTTTTTGTTGCAAAAGGTATGGCCTATTTAACAAAAATATCAGAATTTGGTGGTGATGAATCATACATAGTCTTAAGACTTTAAGAAAAATTAAGGGATTTTGATATTTTTAATTCAAATTGAATTCGATCAAATTGAATTCGATCAAATTAAATTCTATCAAATTAAATTCTATCAAATTGAATTCGATCAAGTTGATGCTTTATTTTAAATCGCAATAATTTTAGTTAACCAAACAGACAGCAGACAATTTGGGATTTAGGGTTTATTCTTTTTTTGAGGTATTTATATAAAGGGAAATCGTTTGATTTGATCTAACTTAAGCTTTTAAGAGAAAAAACAGAAACTAACAGACTTCATATTTATCAGATGTAAACTAGATGCTCAGCCATTGATTATGAAGGAGGGGATATAGAAAAGTGATTTTAAATTATTTTTAGACATCAGCTTTGATAGAATAAATTGATCTGAGTTGATTTTTGATAAAAGGGTATCCTAGCTGATTAATTATGAATTTAAAATCTCTCTCTCTCTTCTAATCTTCCCGTTTAGCTCTTCTCCTTCTTGTGTATGTTCAACTATTTATGAAACAATAATTTAATCAAAGATTCTAGTAGATAATAAGTCTAAGAATTCAGATCTGAAAAACTTCTTCTTTTGCCTCCCCAGACTCCCGTATTTTGCTTTGCAATTTAATTTTAAAGATTTAGCTTAACGCTTCTTCGAGTAACGAGTTGGCAAGAACCTAATATCTTTGATTAATTTCTGTAACCAAAGACTCATCAAAAAGAACAAAAAAAGAAACAATTTACTTGATACTGTAAAATCAAATTTATCCTTAGATTTTATTGAAACCACTAGCAAAATCACAAATCTGAAGACTATTTTCTTTCTTGGCTGCTAAGGAAGGTATTTCTTTTTTTATTTTCAGATACCAGATTAGATGGCACCTTTGGAAATACTTCATGCGCGGCTACAATAAGATATTATTGAGACACAAAATACTTTAAATCTTGCATCTATCTTGCTGATTATTTAAAAAACTAATTTTTCATTAGTATCCTATTTTAGTTGGATGGCTCAAATGCATCTTCGTAGCTGAGGAAGAAGAAAAAACAATCAATTAATTTCAATTAATTACGATTATCAAAAGCATTGTTGGTTATTGCACTAAAAAATGATCAAACATTTAGCTGTGCTGATACTTCTTTACCTGCTTGCCAAGACCCTACTCGCTCAAGGAGTTATTAATAGTAAGTAATTGATTTGGCTACTTTTCTAGTTTAATTCCCATTTTTTTTATTCAAAGCGAAACTCATAAGCTATTTCTTACCAGATTGCACGTAAATGGTCTCCTTTGATAATAACTCTAACTCCACATAAATCCTAGACAGCAGCGGAAACTTAATGACCTCATGCTAGTCTGTTCAGTGTGTTAAAAATCCAAGTTTTTTCTTTAATGCCATCTCTTTAGATCCAGACACTTCTTTTCAATATTACATACTTGGAGGCTCTACTTTTTTAGCTCACTATTAAGTCAGTATTCAATTTGTTCTTGTGAAAGTAAACTCTGATACTTTCAGTGCTTCTGATCTTGAATTCTATTATAACAGCAACACAATAACTTCGCCTATCGTATTTCAAAGAATCTATGAAAATGGAATGTATTGTGAAGGCAGTACAAACGATTAAATCTTTTAATATCAAATCGTATTTCCATTTGATGCCTCGTCATCATCTCAAAAGGTAAAATCCACTGATAAAAGCATATTTCTCTACTCACACAAATGCTAATATATTAATTTGTTTTTGTTTATTCCCTAACAAAAAATTAGTTTGCTTTGAAGAACGTTTCGACAAGCAAGATTCTGGTACAAATGATGGAGCTTTCCTTGTATACGTGCTAATTAGGATGCTATAAATGTTCCTCAGGGTTTTATTGCACTTCATGTGTTGATTTATCAGGAAAGAATACGAATTACTAATGTATCACTCGCTGCGGTGAAGGCTAAACGATTCCTTACATGGAAACTGAGTGCTTGTAATGCAATTCTGAATGTAAAACATGCTATGGGTAATCGTCTGTCCAGTGCTCAACTTGCCCTGGTGATAATTATTACTCTATTGAAGGAAATAACTGCAAAAGTTAAGGATGTCTTAATACTTCTGTTCATGCTTATTACCTATTAAATCCACTGAGTTAATCGTGTATACCAGTATGGTCAATGGAGATGATGAATTGTGTTGAGTATGATAGTTAAACATATTTTTGCACAAAATGTTCTGACGGGTATTTCCTCAGTGATGGAAATTGTGCTAATGCTGATTCTGGCTGTCCATTCGGTAAAGACAATTATTTGAAAGTTGTAAGGGAGAAAATGTTTAAATGCAAGTGGATTTGAAATAATTTTGTTTATTTTACTTTCTCTTTAGGCTATTGGTTCTCATCAGCAGAGAAGAAATGCAAGAAGAATATGGCAAATTGTGTGACTCAAAAGGAAGATAAATGCATTATTTGTACACGAGCATACTAAATTAACTCCTCATTCAGCTGCACAGAAATGTCTTTTAAGAACTTTCGAAAAGCCTATTTAAACGATTTAAACGATTTAAGCGATTTAAACGGGAACTCTGATTACTAAATTGATTCTTCTAATGCTCCTCCATTCGGATACTATCTTGATCTATTTCAGAATTAATTCATAGCATGCCATTCATCTTGCTTGACTTGCGTTGGTGTTGCAAGAACAAATTGCTTAAGTTGTGCTTCAGGCTCTCCAGTGAACGCTTTAGGACTCTGTGATGCTGATTGTGGACCACATCAATACTTCGATTTCAGTTTATTTTCTTGTTAATTCTGCCATAAATTTTGTTCTGCGTGTTTTGGCACCACATAAAATGATTGCTGGGAGTGCTACCCTGGATATTAATTCAGTAATAATCAGTGTGGTGGGTGTAACATAGGATTTACGAACGGAGCCTAAGAAGAATGCTTCATTTCATTTGTGGTAGAAGCAGATAATTCAACTCCAAACCGAGTTTTGATCTCAATTAACGCCTAAACGCTTGATATTGAGTCGCTCAAAGACAATATTTCATTCACTTCATCGATTACCTCTCGGTATGAAGTAGAACTGTAGAAAATCTAAAAAAATCAAGCAGCAGCTGATTTCAAGTTTTACAGTACGCTCCCAGAGACAACCTCTCTCACGACTTCCATTTCGATAGAAGGACAATCTACTCCAAGTTTCGTGACGATTTCTGTTTCATTCTTATACATAGTCAGTCAGGCAACATTGGAATTTGCTGATGCAATCAACACTATTTCCTTCGTCGCGATTAAATCTGTGATAATTACAGCAATAGTGTTGACTTTGATTTCTTTTTTCCCTTGGATTTCTTTGCTAGTAGATTTATCGGAGCTATTCTATCTTCTGTCGTATCTTGATTTTCAGTAAGATTTTTTTATTTTAATGATGATTTCACTCATTTATAACTATCCTTAATTGATATTGTTTTTCTTAATAAAAGGAAACCCTACAATCTAAAACAATTCATTAATGCGTTTAAAAGCATTCAAATGACGTTTTTCCCCAATATTTTCCAAGTTATCCTTGGTGATTTCCCCAAACAAAAGCTAGACCCTTTGTTTGATGAGAAAAACCAAACCGCATATTTTCTAGACAATGCAGGTAACATACATTTCAAAAAAGGGGTCTGTAGTTTTCACGATTCTAAATTGATATTTGTTGCCTTTTTTTTTTACAAAAATTTTTAGGTTCTGTTTTAACAATCGTGCTCATAATCTTATGTTTTCATTTGATTTTATGGGTGATTGTCTATCGAAAAATCCTCCAACCCTTGTCTCTCAAATTATCCTCTATTGCAGAGACTGCTTTGAATTTCATTGAGTAGAATGTCTACATACAAGTCTTAGAAGTCATTTATCTTCAAATTATATATGCCTGCTTCTTGCAATTTAGAGACTTGGAAGTCTCTTCAGTGTCTTAAATAGTGAATCTAATTGTTCTGTTGCTGTGCGTTATCTTCATCATACCTCTACCATTAGTCTTATTCTATTTCCTGAAATCTTCCAAGCACAGTCACCTTCATAAATATTTAAAATGCTATTTCGCAAAGATGCACCACCCAGATTTTAAGTTTCTAATTTATCTCAGGAAATTCATCTACAGCATAACTATCATCTTAGGCTTCGGCCACATCTAGATATAAATGGCCATTATAATAATCAGCACAGTCCCTCTTGGTGTCTTCATATTTATCCTCAAACCTTTTGAGAATAAATTCTGGAATAAGAAAAACTGTTTTGTCGAGATATTGTTCTCAGCAAGCATAGTGTGCTTTTTACCATTGATAATGCATAACTAATTTGAAGAGTCAACCAGATAATCAATTTCCTGGACGATTTTTGGGTTGTTTTATATTATTGGATTTGTGGAAATAGTCTACATAATTGTTGAAGCAGTTGAGAAAGCAGTTTAGTTCCTCAAAGTAAGAAAGAATAAATCTTCCAAATAAGAAAAGAAATCGATTGAAATTAGAAAAGATAATGGATTAATTTAACCAGATAAGATTATCTCCGATAGGTTAAGTTTCAGCTTTATCAGTAAGAGCAATTAACACAATAAAAGTAACCCTTCACATGAGAATTTAGAATAGAAGAATCATGATACTCGTAGCAATTAAGAAATGAAATCGATCCCTCCATCTGAAATCCTAAAAAGCTAGCCTATTATTTAGTTTGAGACTGAAGATTAATTCAGTAATTTACTGGATCGCTAAAAGAAGGAAGAAGAAATCCACCCTGTTTATGTCCAACCAAATACAAGGCCTATGAGTTTGATCGGAATGGAAGAAATTAGGCCTTTTTCAAATCCAACAGTCACTTCCAAATAATATACTTCAGAAGATATTGAACTTAATTTATGACACATTTTTCTTTATTTGTTTTTAAATTTTTGTATTAGAAAATATCTTAATTGTTTGATTTAGCTCTCATTCACTTAGAGATGGAAGGTATCTAGAGTTGCAGATTTTCGCTGCTATTTTCCGTTTCACAATAATTGACAAAGACCTTTTTGTTGAAAGCACAATTTTTTGTTTTGCGGATTGATTCCCTCTGAGACGAGAAGGAAACAAAGATTCAAGGGAATATGAATATGTGGGAAGGGAAAATCGTGATTGGTCAACAGACAGATGTTAATAATAGTCAGAGATTATTTTTGGAAATATGTAATCAAAAGAA
>Ga0302271_10003346_pt1 | contig 13616 bp, 3 predicted proteins | sample III_Bog_N1_1_FD_198767 | JGI IMG/M metagenome (GOLD analysis project Ga0302271, IMG submission 198767) | Peat permafrost microbial communities from Stordalen Mire near Abisko, Sweden - III_Bog_N1_1 | ecosystem: Environmental > Terrestrial > Soil > Wetlands > Peat | place: Sweden: Abisko... | reverse complement strand
TGGGTTTATTGATGTAGTTCATTCTTTTTGAAATAGTTGTCTTCACTTGTATCATTTTTTTCAATTAATTCACAAGTTGTAATTAGAAAGACAATGTTTTAATACCAATTTCCATTCCTTCTCTTTATTATGTCTAAATCAACTGACCTTAAAAGTTCTTTAAAAATAAGTATTGTTTCCCTAAATCAAAGAGTTAATCTGCTTAGCACCCCTCAGAAGCTATCAAGACGTTCCTAATACCTTGAAAATCAAGCTATTTCGCATGAAAGTATTATTAACAAATAATTAATTCACTTTAATTTATTCTTTTCAACTGTTTCTTATCTTTAAACTCACCTTTCATCTCTAAATTAATTAATTTTCCAAATCCTAAGATGAATGGCTCTCAAATTCTGCAATATTCTCAAATAAAAACCACCAAAATAACATGAAACATTCAAGCATCTATTACAGACAACAAAATATCAAGTTTTCTAAAAAATAAACAAGTTTTTTCTTCACTTAAATCTCAACAAAATAATTTCAACTACAATTGAAATATTGAGATTCTCTCAGACTCGAAATGAAATATCAAATTAATCATTCTTTAAAAATTTTCCCTCTCTCCCCCCCCTATTTCCTTATTGGCTCCTTTTCTTTGTATCTGTTTCTGTTCAATCAAAAGTGTGAATTCTTTCTTTTTGAACTTTCTCTTTTGCATTCCAGATACACACACACACAAACGCTCTTGATAAACCCACTGAAAATATCATCATTTCGTTGCAACTCATGAATGATGTTCTGCAAATATCCATCGACAAGAAGATGCACAAAAATAAAGATTTCTAAGAACTTGTATTGAAGATGCTTATCCTGCGTCGCTTGATCCAGCATGATGTAAGGGTTTACTTAGCAATTTTAGACTTTGTGATATTTTAACATCCATATCACGATAATCTTGATATTTTTCTTATTCTTTTGTCATTTTATCATATTATCTTTGCTATCCTTGTATTAATAAACTTCAATCCTCCTTTCTAGGCTTCGATAACACAGAAATACATTCAATGCTATAAAATACCATAGAGTCTCCCTGAATCTAGCAGTAATGAAGAAATAACATCCAAAGTTGAGAAATGCTTGCAGACTCACTCAAAACAGTTTAAACAAGTCGATAATCTTACCGTTACTACCCTTGATATGCTTAACGCTGCTAAGGTATGAAAGCTACTCTAGCTAAGAGGGGAGAGGTAGTCTAAAAACAGACACATTTAGTTTTAATTGAGAATCCATAGTTTGGAACAATCCAAGCGCATATTGAATTGATTCTTATTGACTCAAATATCCACATATTTCCTACATATAAACTACTATTCTTGCTAAAGTTGGATTTAATTTCCATATTTTTACTGTTAAAATAGGATAAAGAGAGATAGAGGATGATAAATTGTGATAATCTTGTAGGATAAAGCGAATTGAAGAATTGCTAAGAAGTAGAAAGAAGAAATCATTTGCTGAGACTGAAAGCACTTTATGAATAAACTCCTATCGTGAATGGCAAACCACAGTGATATGGCAAATATCAGTAGTAGCAATCAGATACCAAACAGAATTGATTCGTGAGCTGCAGCATATTAAGATTTAAAACTATCTTACAAAAAAACAATGGTTTTTTTTCATAAAAATCAATCAAAACATAAGAGATCACTCACGAGGATATGTACAAAAGCTTTTCCAGAAAAGAAAAGACAAATCAAAAGAAATCACTAAAATAAATGACATAAGAATAGAATGTTGAGATGTTGAAAAATTTATGTTGCTGTTCTTTGTTTGACTAATAATATTCAAGAGAATTGAAAATTATTTTAAGACGAGTAGTAGAAGAAGAAAAAGAAAGATGATTATTATTCACAAACAAAGGAAAGACTAATTGAACTTTCAGAAGAATAGTAGCTTTTCTAAGAATTCTTGGTTTTGGGTTTATTTTTAACTTTTTGGATTTAGGCAGTAGATCAATCATATCTTAATTTAAGATTCTTTTCTCAAGATTATTTTCTCCTTTTTTTGTGAAATGAGTGATTTAGATCCAGCTAAGGTAGTGTATTAGACATACTAAGATGAGAACCAACTGGAGACTATGATGAAAATGATTGAGAGTGAGTTAAGCGAGCCTTATTCTATTTACACTTATAGATATTTCGTCAATGGATGGAAGGAACTATCGTACATTGCTTATTATGAAGGGTAGATGATTGGAGTAGTAATTGGGAATCTTACTGTTCATAAATCATCGTAGAGACTACGTGGGTACGTAGGGATGATCGTCGTGAAGAAGGAGTTCAGAAGATTGAAATTAGGTAGGAAGCTAGCATTGATGTTCATCGATTAATGCAAAGCAAATGGCGCTGATGAGGTATGCTTAGAGACAGAATGCGTAAACACAGCTGCACTCAAACTCTATGAGAGTTTAGGTTTTGCGAAGGTTAAGAAACTTATGTCGTATTATCTGAATGGATCAGATGCGTTTAGGCTAAAGTTATGGTTCACGGATAAAATGAAGTATGATGGTATTATGGAGAATCATTAGAGGAGAGGAGATGAGAAAAATGAAGAAGAGAGGAAAGAAGAAGATGGAGAAAAGTCAGAAGCCAAAGAAGAATAGAAAGAGGAGCTTGAGAATAACAAGAATCAAAGCAGTTGAAGAGGGGACAAGCTAACAATCAAGATATGAAGACAAACAAATTGCTAATTATTTGTACACATACTTTTGAATGCAATAAGAATGCTTTATTTAGAATAATTTAACCATTACATGTTAATACTGAAATTGCACAACATGCGAAATACTTTGTAACATTCATTAAAATTTAACAAAATAATTAGCATCTATATTCTTTAACGATATACTCACAAAAAGGCAAAGGCCTGACTATTTTCAATTTGCAATATTATTGTATGACAATAATGAAGGATTATTTTTTGAAAATAATTAAGTATTTGCTTTGATTGATAATGTTAATTTTATTATCTTTTAAAGAAGCCTTTAAAACCATTCAATCTCGTTTTCATAGATCCATTTGCTGCTCAATAATCTAGAGCATTATTAGAAAATTTCAACTCAAATTGATCATTTTAAGAAAATTTTAAATGAACAGACATTGCGATTTTGAATATGAATAAAAAGCTCTCTATTTTCTTAATTCTATCAGTTTCATTTGAATTTTGAGTTACACGTAATAGAAATGGTCAATGTTTAGACAGCTATTTAAAGGGTGTCTATCGTTTGTTTTAAGAGAGTATTCTTTATTTAGTAAAAGGTAAATTGGAAAAATTTCTTCCTTGAATATAAAGTCTATTTCTGGCATTTTCTGGTCTACATTTGAACTCATCTTCCTCAACAACTTTCTTTTAGTTACATTTTTGATATTCCTGCAATTCAGCAGTAGCTAATCTCATTTCTTTGCATTTCTTTTAAAGATACTCAATCATATTTTTTTGATAGTTGATCTGGTCTTACTCAGCTCCCTGAGAAGGTTGATTAAGTATGGTCTCCTGTTCTTGCAAGAAAACACTTGTGAGCTGAGAGAAAACCATCAAAAATAAAGTAAATATAAACAAATTATTTCAGACTTTTAACATTTTAGAAATTGAATTTAATGATTATCAACTCTTCAAATGATAGTACAATTAGCGGACAAGTTAAATTATTATATCTCAATGAGAATTATTAATAATTTAGAGTCAGCATTATTAAATTCTCAAAGATGTATTTGCTTCCAATTCTTCTTTGAGGTATTTTTGAATTAAACCTACTTTTTTATTAGTTTTTAATGAAACCTAATTCATACTAGGGGGTGGATAAGGGGTGTAAATGTTGTTATTTCTTTGCCTTTCATATTTTTATTAATTCATGAATTGTTTCGTGTTATCTCTACAATACTTTGAACTTTTTATCCAAACTGAAAAAGACTTCATGAAATGACTTGTTTCAAGCTAAAATTAACTTTCTCACACATTTGATTTTGTAATGTTTCAAAACACCTATGTCCTTTTGTAAAGCTTCCAGTTAAAATAATACTAAAATTGGCCCTTCTAATACATTTAAAAAGAGAAATACAGAATTCATTGAATTATTCTGAGTAATTTCTTTGGGATCTTTTTTAAGCAAAGCACATACAACTATCAACTGATGGAACTTTCTTTTTAAGTATTTCCTTTACAAAACAAAACGAGGACAATTATTTAATCAATACTTAAACGATTCTGAGTTTCACACTTTTCAGTATGTCATTTGCACTTTGCGATCGCCCTTTGGGAATTAACAACTGAATTTCAGAGTATAATTATTGTTATTTACACAGGGTTTCACTTCCACAGAATATTATTAACCCAAAAAAATATCATTATTTGAATACTAATTCTTCGAAGGCAGGAAGTATTATTTTTCTAATTGATACGCCAAAATTCCTTCATAAATGGAATCCATGAGATAGTTACAGACTTTTTGATCCCATTAGATATATTTTAGATTTTGAATTTCTCCTAATTCTCTAACTTTATCGTTGATCAGTCTAAAAATAAAACTATAAATTAATCTTTTCGTTGATATTTAGTATCCTTGATTATCTTCAGCGTTGTTCTTATCCTTAAGTCTAATTGCATGTTTTATATTTATTAAGTAAAACAGAGAAATTGCGTGGTATTTATCTTAAACAAGATAATATAAATCGCTGTGTTCGCACAATAACTCAGGTAGATTCTCTAAATCCGAGATTTTATCATCACATTGTTAGTTGAATCTTTACTAGTTAACTTTGTTATATTAGGGCTATTGATTAAAACTTTTGCTACTAATTTTGATAATCAGCCTATTGTTACTAAGGAGATAATACTTGTAAATTATTAATAGAATTTGTTTTAGTATAAGGGTTCAAATTGTTCTATTTTTCTTTTTTAAAAACAACAGAATCATAAAGTTTTTAGGTTTGTTCATTTTCAATCTCATCAGTGTCTTCCTCGTCTAAAATCTAACTTTATCCCTAATTGATTTTACATTTGTTTCTCTAGAAATACACATCAGCTTTGCTTTTTATTCAACTTTGAATATCCACTAAGATATCAATATCTTTCTAAAGGAAATAATTATTAACATTATTATCTTCTGGCTACCTAATATCCATTGTGACCCTAAATGTTCTTTAAACTGCTTGAATTAGCTCTTTTGTTTCCTGTTCGAGTATTTCGTTTCTTCCTTCATCTTTTACTGTTAAGTTATCAAGAAATTCTAAGGGTTTTTTCTAAAACAATACTTCAATAAGAAACTAACTAATCGTTTGAAATACTTCAGCATATTAAGTGCTTGATTTGAAACTATCAAAGCTACAGAATTGTTTTAGCTTGGTTAAAGCTTCAAATATTTTATTTGTGTTAGATAAGCAAAATAACTTGCTATTTGAATCCACCAGATTCCTCAACTAATAATTTTTCACAACGTCCTCTAGAGACTAGCTAAAATCATGTTTCTCGAAGCAAAGTCAAACCAGCGAGAAAATAGCAATGTCAGAAAAGAATTGAAATTTTGATTGAGGATTAATTCCAAGGGATTCATAAGAATAAAGTTCCATATTTAAAATTTCTTTATTTTCGTTCAAGATAGTGTATGATCTTTTATGGATCAAATTAGATTTACTTATCAGCAGTGCCTTTTCGATGATTAAAGTCTCATCTTACAATTTCTTAAACACTATTAAGAAGGATTATTTACCATTTTCAATATCCTAATAAGTAATAAAACAATCGAACTTCTGTGTTCCCTTGAATTCATTGGCTTTGAGAGTCTAAATTGAAAATCCATGAATTGGCTTTTTTTTCAATAACATATAATAAACCTGATAAGATCAGTTCCTGCAATTAGCAATATTCTTTCCATTTTATAGATTTCTTCTTACCACTCATAATATCTCGACTCATTTCATAAAGGATACCTTTGTTTTACATATTATCTTTTATTTCTCCTAAAAGTTCATCAAAGAAAAAGCTGTCGATTACATCCTCAATTATATTAAACTATTGGTTTTTTTGTCTTGTGGAAGCAAATCACAGTTTACTCTATGCTGAATATTCATTAAAAAAACAAGGTGATCACTTACTCAACTGAGAATGTGATAAAACTGTTTCGATCAACAGGATTGAAGGAAACTAAATCTGAAAGATATTAACTATTATTTATACTAATTTCTATTTGAAAAAAGACAAACTTCTCGATGATTTCTTGAGTAGTTATCTTTCCTGTCTTTATTTCGCATATCGATGAGTATGAATATGTCTGTTGATTAATTATTTTCTTTCCCAAGTAGTTCATTTTCGTATCGTCTCTAAAGTACAATTTCAAAACAATATTTATTTCAAGAACATTTTCTAACTTTTCGAGTCGTTTTCTCAAATAATCTTAGTAATTTCTTTCCGTATTGTTCTCTTCGAATGTATTATCAAATCTTTAAGATGCTTCAATGGAAAAAAATTACATTTCTAACTTTTATTACAGTTGATTTTAATCATTTGAATTGGCATCCTTAGATTATTAATAGACACTAATTACTTCTTTCACGTCTTGTAATTTTTTTTAATTCAATTTTAATCTGTTCATACAATATCACCCCTTTTCTAGTGCGTTCAAGATTTTATCATGATTTTCTTGATAGATGAACGAAATCTCTTCACTTCAGTAAAAGGGACTGATTATGTTGTTGTTTTTGCAACTGAAGAAGTAATTCAAAAAGTAATCTAATATTTTGAAAGAATTCTAATTATTTAATTAATTAAGGATTCTCTTGTATTTAAGGATTTTATAAGATTGAAGATATGCTTTTTAATCTCATTTTAATAGATTAATCTGCATGCATAAATTTTAAGGTGTTTTAAGTATTTTTTGAATAAATTATCTCTGTTTCTTCTTTTCTAGTTTTAATTCAATTCAAATAAAAACTTCCAACTCAAAATGATCTATTGAAGAAAAATTTAAATGAACATGCATTGCTATTTTGAATATGAATAAAAAAAGCTCTATTTTCTTAATTCTATCAGTTTAATTTGAATTTTGAGTTGCAACACAATACAAGAATGATCAATGCTTTGAATCAGCTACTTTAAAGGGATTCTATTGCCTGTATTAAGAGGGTATCCTTTTATTAGTAAAAGGTAAATTGTGAAAATTTTTACCTTGAATAAATACACGATTTGCCGCTTATTCTGGGCTAAAATCAAGCTCACCATTGGCTTTCTTTTAGTTAATTCGTTGTAATTTCTGCTATTAAGCAATAGATAATCTCATTTCTTATTCCCTTTTTTGTTCCTAGATTATCTTTTTTTGATCCTCAACCGTCTTTTATTGATCCTCGATGATCTTTAATATATTCTTGTTGTACTTTTTATGATCCTCGATTATCTTTAATTGATTCTCCTAGTCTTTTTTGTGATCCTCCTTGTCTTTTTTGTGATCCTCGATGATCTTTAATTGATTTTCCTTATCTTTTTTGTGATCCTCGATGATCCTCTATTGATTCTCGATGATCTTTAATTGATTTTCCTAATCTTTTTTATGATCCTCGATGATCCTCTATTGATTCTAGATGATCTATAATTGATTCTCCTAATCTTTTTTGTGATCCTCTATAATCTTTTATTGGTCCTCAATCAAATTTTATAAATTGGTCTCCAAGATCTAGATCTTTTCCTTTAAGATCTTGATCTGGTTGTTCTCAGTGTCCTCAAAAGATTGATTTCTAATAGCCTCCTGTTCTTGAAGGGAAACACTCGCTATCTGAGAGAAAACCATCAAAGACAATATTAGAACAGCTTTTTTCAAACTTTTTAACTTTTTAGAAATTTAATTAAATGATTGTCAGCCTTTCAATTTATTTTTCAATTTGCGAACAAGTTAAATTATTACCTCTCTGTGAGTATTAATTAATACTCTTTATTCATGATGTCTAGAAGAAACATTACCTTCCAATTGTCTTTGAGACATCATTTAATTGCCCCTAATTTTTTAGTTATTTTTAAATGAAAGTTAATTCACACTGAGAATAATTTTACAATTCATGACTTTAGGAGCCTTATTAGGAAGAATGGTGCCTCTCCTTTGTTATTTTTATTCGTTCTCCATTAATAACTAGACTATTTTTATTATTTTCTTCCTCTTCTTTTTAGAAGTCATTCAGTTGGGTCTCCTTCATTTATTTGTACTACTGAACCTGCTTTTCGCTCCAGATTACAACAGGAGGGTGGTAAGAGAGCTTCTTTTCATCTACCTTCTCAGACATTTTGTATTTTCTGGAGCTTGTACTTTAAAGATAGATCATTGAAAAAAAATATGTTGTTTAGCAGAAAATAACTTCATTTTGAGATTTACTTTTCTCCTCTATTTTCAGAAAGATATTGACCTTATGAAAGGTAACTGTGAGCTCTTCGTGTTTTACTACCCTTCATATTTGTTTTTACTTCACTCTCTCCTCTCTCTCTCTCTTTTGATGATTATTCTTATTATTATTGTTGTTATTTTTTTTTTGTGTGTCTGATCGCTAGCATCCCTTAAAAAAAAAACCTGATTAATTTCTTCCCGCTTTTATCATTGTTTAGCTTATGTATCATATCTAATGATATCGTATCTTTTACTGATTATTAAAAATCTTAGCTTGATTGAATAGAATTAAAACTCAATATTTCTTAGCAAAAAAATAAATAATGATATTAGGATTTAGAAACAATAACCTTAATTACAGAAGAAACAAAAGATCAATTTAGAGGGAGAAATTAAATAAATTCTAGTAGATATTACTTGTAATGAATAGTCTTCTATTTTCACTATTAAAATGTATTAAGATATTTAGTAGAAGAAGAAGAAAAGAAATATTATGTTTTTTAAAAATAAATGTGTATTAATAATTAAGTTGGGGACATAGTCCTTGTGATCATAAATTCAAGATTTTATCAGAACATACTTCGCGAACAGAAATCAATATTAATTTGATTGGCTAGGAGCAAGTAAGAAAAAGACTTGGGAGGTTCAAATAATAATCTTTCAGTGACTAATCAAGTTAATTTAAAGATAATATTTTCTTTATTTTTTCTTAAACTTACAATATGTACAACCCACTATTGAGGAAATATTCGATGTGTTACATATTTAAATTATGTCTATGTTTATTCTTTTTTTCTGCATGATAGTATTTTCGTGATTGTCTTTTTATGTCATTCTCATTGGATATCCCTGAATTATTCCGGGCCAAGGTGTTGTATCATAAATAACCAATTCATAATAATTTATTCTCATTTTATTTGTAAACTTAATTTGAATAATGCTTTTATCGCATGAAAAGAATTGCTTGTCAAGATTCTCAAATTTCAAAGTCTTGTTGTTTTATCCTGAAGTTAAAGAAGATTTTGAAGGCTATTTTGTTCTTCACCAAAAGAATTAAACGAATGTTTGGATAAATTCTCAGATTAAGCATTTCAGCAGAGAGAAGGACTTGGTTGACTGTATGAAGAAGTGAAAGCTTGCCATTTTGAAATATTTGGCTTAAGAATGAAATTCTTAGATAAACTAGAGCACTCGATAATAATATTCTCAGTAAGTCTAATTGTGACAAATGGCTAGATGAAATCAAGAATTACAACGACCACGCTAATGAAACTCTTGATGTGTGCTTTAAAATCTTGAGAAATAAAGTGATGAAGCCAAATAACACTGTTTAGATCGAATTAAAAAGCTCAAAGCAAAAATAGAGTAAATTATAAAATTAATTGAAAATTGAAAAGAAAGAGGATGAATTTGAAAAATTGCCAAGTTAATTATGCTGAGAATAATATTTTTATTGTTATAGATTTGTTGGATGTTGAGGTGAAGCTGATCTTGGAGAAAGTAATTGAGAATGAATGTCTTTTGATTTTAAATAAACTGCAAGAAGACAGTAGATTCTTTGCTTGATGAGAAAATGAAGTTTGTTGATGAAAGAGACTACAAATAAAATGAATTATTACTGAACATTCGGAAGTTCTTTTGAAAATTAGTGAGAAAAGTGAAGAAATCAAGGAAATGCTCATGAACTTTGACAATGAATTGAAGAAAGCTAATCTTGCTGATGAAAACGATGATACATTATTCAAGCAGAATGAAAAGTTTGAAGTTCTTAAAATTGAAATAAAGCAAGCATTACAGCATCTGAAGCTCACTGAAGTATTGAGTGATAGAGAAACATTTTGCGGAAAAATTGATGAGATTGAAAAAGAATACAGAGATTTTCATGATCAAAATATTAGCTTGTTAAAGGGGCATCCCTCTTTCATAAATGTTTTGTCTTTAATCTTTGAGAAGACCATTTCAGAAGTATTTAAGTGATATCCAGAAAAAGAAGGAATTAGAAGAAAAATCTTAATAGAGCTTCTAAAAAACTGAAAAGTTAATGAGTAATCTGTCATTTAAACCAGACAAAATATCTTATTGATGAAATACTTAATTTTTTGTTTTTCAGCAAGAGAAGATAAGATCAAAGAGATAGAAAAGAATATCAGGCGAACTTGGAAGCAGCTGGAAACAAGAAAGAAGTTAAAAAGCCTGCTTCGAAGAAACCTACAGATCCTAAGAAAGCAGTTTTAAAATAAGAAGCAAGACTGAAAGCTGCTCTTGATTAAGAGAAATTGAGCTGAAGGAATCTTCACTTCAGTAAAAAGGACTAATTGTGTTGCTGCTTTTATTACTGAAAAAATAAATCAAAAAGTAATCTAAGATTTTGAATGAGTTCTAATTATTTAACTAATTAAGGATTTTCTTGTATTTAAGGATTTTATGAGATTGAAGAGGAAGATAAGAATACTGTAAGAAAAAGAAAAGACAAAGATTGTAGAACCAACTCCAAAAGAGAAGGTTTTTTTTTTAATAATTTAGTATTTACTTCAATTTTTTATGATTTTTATTAATAATGTTTTTTTAAATAAGTCTTTATGCTCTTCAATCTCATTTTAATAGATTAATCTGCATGCACAAGTTTTACGGTGTTTTAAGTATTTTTTGAATAAATTATCTTTGTTTCTTCTTCTCTAGTTTCATTTCAATTCAAATCAAAACTTTTAACTCAAATTGATCAGTTGAAGAAATATTTAAATGAACAGGTATTGCTATTTTTAATATGAATAAAAGCTCTCTATTTTCTTAATTCTATCAGTTTATCAGTTTAATTTGGATTTTGAGTTACAACATAATACAAAAATGGTCAATGCTTAAAACCAGCTACTTTAAAGGGTTTCTATTGCCTGTTTTAAGAGAGCCTCCTTTATTAAGAAATAGATAAATTGTGAAAATTTATACCTTGAACATAAAGTCCACTTCGATCCATGGCTTTTTCTGGGCTGTTTTTAACTTCACTGTCTTTATCAACTTTCTTTTTGTTACTTTTTTGTTATCTCTGCAATTCAGCAATAGCTAATTCCATTTGTTTTTATTTAATTTTTAGATAATTTTATTCCTTTTTTAGATCATTGTAGTCCTTTTTTAGATCATTTTATTCCTTTTTTAGATCATTGTAGTCCTTTTTTAGATCATTGTAGTCCTTTTTTAGATCATTGTAGTCCTTTTTTAGATCATTTTATTCCTTTTTTAGATCATTGTTCTCCTTTTATAAATCGGCGATAATTGTTTTAAATTCTCTATACTGAGTTTTGATCTCAGTTTTCAAGATTTCGATCTGTTAATTTAAAATCTTGATCTGATCATTCTAAATGTTCTGAGAAGATTGGCTCAGTATGGCCTCCTGTTCTTGCAAGGTAACACTCGCGAGGTGAGAGAAAACCATCCAAAACAAATTAGAACAAATTATTTTAGATATTGTTTAACTGTTTAGAAATTGAATTTAATGATTACCGACCCTTCAAATCATATTAAAATTGGCGGATAATTTAGGTTATATATTACCTCTCTATGAATATTAACAAAGGAGATTTTGTTTTATTATTATTTTCTCGCTGATGTATTTGCTTCTATTCTATTTCGAGATAGAATAGATTTTCCCATAACTTATCATTAATTAGTTTGTTATAGTTATGTTTTTTTGAGGGTATTTTTCCTAAACAACTACTACAAAAATTATCTAATTTCTCCCTCTATTAATCATTGAATTGTGTTTCCAAAAAAATAAACAAATAATTTTTGAATATTTATTGACTTACACTAAATAAGTGATCTTTTAAATACAGGAATTTACTTGTAAAATGAATAATTGTTTATCTTTACAATTAAAATGTATTTCAGTGGCTAACCCAGTAAGCTATGAAAACATGAGAATAATTGAAGGATTCCCAAAGCAGGAAAAAGAATAAAAAGATAATTATTGCCTTTGTTGTTTGTTTTTAAACGACTATTAACTTGTGGAACGGTCTAAAACAGCAAATAGTCCTTTAAATTATTATCGTTTGCTAACAGCAAATGAGAGAAAGAGAGTGAGAGAGTTTTAATGTAAAAAAGATAAAATAATTCATTTTTGTTTCTGACTTATTCGGTTTTACTCCAATAAGAGAAAGCATTACAATATAGAAGATACAAAAAAAGACGAGAAGATATAGAAAGAAGTAATCTCGAAATGTTCGGTTACTGTAGCGTTGTCATTCATTCTTTGTTTCACTTTCTCTTGAGAGTCTTAGACGAAGATACATTATTTACTGTCTTCTTGATATTCTACTATCACATACAAAATCAAAAATTAAAATAAGCCATTTTAATAGATATTCTCTTCAGCTGCTATTCCTTTCAATTATTCAAATACTAATCTCTCCCCCCTTTCAATGAAACACACTCAAAAATATTACCTTATCATTGTTAGTGCTATTGCTGCTTTGATTATTATTCTATTAGAAGCTTTTGGACGATTCCTTCTTGGCAGCATTATTATTCTATTTCTCTGAGTGATAATTCTAAGCAACTGATCCAGAAGATGACTGCAAGGAACCGGAACCTCCATCGTACTTGAGTCCTTTAGTAGTGAAGAAGTTCTAGAGAGGCTTACTGCTCGACCCTCTGCTACTAGTATTATTATTTGTTCCAAGAGTGTTAACTGCAACAACTGGCTATTTCTCGATTTGCTAGTGTTGTTATGCTCTCAGCTAGTCTGGTTCAGAATATGATTTATTACTGCTGCTCACTAATGCTGCTCTCCTTTCTTTTTCTTCTTGTTTTCGCTATTCTACTAACTATTTGATCGTTAATTTCGATGGTGAACTAGAGAAACGCAGATCAGGAGATACAATAAAATCTTCCTATTACTGCTGTTATGGCTTTTGTCTAATTTAACTATTGTTTTCACTGTGATAGTTGTGTAAATATTTATTCATTTTATTATCATTTCTAGACAAATTATCATATGATTCCTCCTCATCATAATAACGATCATTTTTCTAATGATTATTACTTTTATTCTACTATTTCCCCTCATTCTTCTGATCATCGTTATCACCCCAAATATTTCCTTTTACATTAGCAGTTCGACTCTAATCATTTTAATAACTATTTTTCCTTTTATTATTATTATCTTATCTCAAATCATTATCATCAATCTTCATATTTTTACTATTACTCGAATACCTCATTCCTG
>Ga0302271_10003345_pt1 | contig 13617 bp, 7 predicted proteins | sample III_Bog_N1_1_FD_198767 | JGI IMG/M metagenome (GOLD analysis project Ga0302271, IMG submission 198767) | Peat permafrost microbial communities from Stordalen Mire near Abisko, Sweden - III_Bog_N1_1 | ecosystem: Environmental > Terrestrial > Soil > Wetlands > Peat | place: Sweden: Abisko... | reverse complement strand
ATGCTTTATTATTAGAGAACTAAGAGCTAGAAATTGATACATTTTAGCTGCAGCTGATAAATGATAGAGCACCTCCATTTTAGCTGACGTTGCTGGTGAAATTAGAATCCCTTACAGAAGCAGTCAAGCAACTCACAACTAATATATTGCCTTGGTTATTGAAAAACTAAATTCCTACCATTGCCACCTATGAACTTTACAGTGCGACAAGAGAATTACTTATCGCCTTAGGTGCTGTGCTACTTTCAATATGAAGACCTTCGATTGTCAGCATATCAGACATTAATTGAATTTTATGAAAATTGTCCATAAAAATATTTGAAGTCGAGAAAAATTAATAGCAAGAACATTTGGTCATCGAAAAATTCCTTAGAGTAGCATTTTGCACACCGATTATGCTTAACACAGCAAGTTCAAGGGAAGCAGCTTCAGCAGCGGGGTTAAAACAGTTTGTAATTGTCAAGGACTCGATTGTGAGTTCGTTTATTTGAGTCAGATAAATCAGCTGATGAGGAGCATATCCTGATATTGTCAGGTTTTTTATGTAGACTTTCATAACGTTATTCACACTAATTAGATTCTTCAGCTTAAGATCCTTTGGAAGAGGATCAGTTTCTTCACCATTATCAGCTGTAATCACTAAATCATAAATATATAACTCATCACAGTTTTCTACTCTAATCCAGAAATCTTCTAGGCTATTTGAATTCGCAGATCTCGCTACATTCCTGATGCTAAGATTGCTAATAACGATTTCATACATATTTCTAAAGAGTAGCGATATTCCAGTTAGATTGGAGTTCTAAACAAGCAAATTTTAAAAGTGGACGACTTTTGTTATTTCACTAAAGAGAATGAGTCCTGTTTGGGGGAATTACAAAATGAAATCTCGCATGTACATTTTCTCTTTCACAAATAGAGCTAAAGACTATAATTTGATGAAGAGATTCGAAAACCTGCTGGTGCTGTTATCGTTAGGGAAAGGAAACATTGTAATTTAGTTATTTTACGTGGACTCAAAATTAATCGATGTCAAATCACTGTTGGTAAGCATAACCATCAACGCATTGTTCCTCTAATCATCTGTTGCTGGCGTGAAATTTATCCATAAAGAATCGGGAACTTGCGATGGCTTGATTTCTGATAAAGTCTACTTCATTTCCTGCAGTGATTCAGCATATATTTTCATGCTGCAAATCTTCTTGGATTCATTTGATAACTCATAATCAAGACTGTAGCTCTCTTGAATCACTCGATTGCCAGCAACTAGCGTAACTAAAAGGATTTTATCGCCTTCTGAAGAAAATGCATTGTCTGGTTGGTAATTATTTTATTGAATCGACGCTTCAAGCAAAACAGGTGAATCAACAAGAATCTAGTCGATAAATTACAATTCTCCGTCTTCTAAATAAAAAAGCTCATATTTTGTTGTTGAAATAATCAAAAAGAATTGATCGTTGACGACAGTCACTTCGATAATCTCATAAATTCCTGAGCGAATAATCGCTTTTAAGAATTTAAGAGTCTGCCTAGAAAATATATTCAATTATCGAGAGGAATAGATGATTAAGAACGAGTCTGTCAAATGGATTCCAAGTCTACTTCGTGCAGGCGCTGGAAGATAGCCTACTAAACTACCAGTATCGATATTGTAAACTCTTATGACTTTTTCAGTCATGAAGCTAAGAAACAGGAATCTTTAAAGCACATCGGCCTTGAAGATTGAAACTAATAAGGGCTAACCAATCTAACTATTCTCTTAGTATGGCTCTATGGAAGATACATTTATGAATAAAGTTGTCTGCAACGTTTAGCTGTTAATTAAGTAGACTCCAGATGTATCGGAGAAGCAAGCTAAGATATCGCCCTAGATATGATCTTTTGTGGTTTCAACTTTCAAGAGAAACGCAATAGCAGACTAAGATCTTAAACCTAAAGTCTATGAATTAGCTTGTAGATCAATTACTTATGAAGCTAATTGTGATTTGCTAAACACAATTATCATTCCGTTGCTTGTACCAAATAGAACAAAATTCGGATCTAGAATGAGGGAAGTTGTAACTCGAGAATTGTCCATCGGTAGCTCAACTACTTGAGTAGAATTGAGGCTGAAAAGTACAAGAATGTTATAATGACAAAGAATCATATCTGCTCCGATGAATTGATAGAACTAAATGTCTTAATCTATTTGGAGTTCTTGATTTTGCGTTGCTTCAGAATGGTTGTCCAAAAGAGGTTTTGGGAAAATGACAATCTTTTTTTTCAAAGCAACAACCAAGGCCTAAGCAGATTCTAAGAAGAGAATCGCTCTGATTTCTTCGTTGAAATGGTAAAAATATTAGAGATTGTTCAGCTAAAGCGTGTAGATTATGTTGCTATTGTCAAACATGAAATAAAGATTCTAATTATTCTGAGTTTACGCAGATGGCACCATCGTGTAGAACGAGTTTGTCTAAGTTGGCAGATACTAAAGTATGTATATGAATTACCCCGAATCCACAGCTATGATATCAATTTAGCTAAAAACAAGAAGTGTATTCGTATTTGGATCGAAAGAGAGACCTTAGACTACCTGGATAGATTTAGAGTTGAACTCGATGATTTTAGTAACTGATATGCTTGTGAGCGAGCCATAATACGTGAATATGACTATGTTCCCAGTTTAGTCTAAGGTAACAAGCATATTCTATGTCTTATCAAAGTAGATATCTGCGCATTAAGTGATTTCATTTTGAGGATACGAATTTTTGAATTATGCAAATAGACTAAGGTCATCAAGATAGTAGCTGAAGACCTATGCAAATCGTACAGAATTCGAAAAAAGCACAATGTGGTTATACTCCTCAATGTAGATTACTTTCTTTAGAATGCCTGCTCCAGGACTGAAAAGCGCTCCTCGATAAGCAAGTGTCCCTCTAGATAGAACTTGTACACTTCCAGGATTCGAAAAAACTACAGCATCTCCGAAGAAACTGAGACTTTAAACTGCTCCCATGTACACAGGAACTTTACTTAGAAGACTACCTTAATACGAAAAAACTTCAACGGCGTTGCCATAAAGGAAGATCTATTAATTGTCAGAGTCAATTGCGATGCCTAAGGAATCATTTTGATCTTGTTTAGCTGAGAATACTTTGATTTTTTGGAGGGTATTTTTGTTGATTTAAATTACATTTGAGCTGATATCTGTGCAGAAAAGAATATCCTCAGCTAGAATACAATTCGTAACTGTAGTTTCAAGTTCTTAACTCTAGAGGACAGTGAGCTTGAAATCTAATAAGAAGATGCTATCACCGAAAGCGTATATTTATTGGATATCTTATCTAATAATAAACCCGTTTATTATTAGATTTATTTTACTGAACCAATATTATGAATAACTTTCAGCTGATTTACTTTGAAGCTCTACGAAATACTCCGCTGAAGGCCCAGCTTAGAACTTATGCATGAGAATCACATTATTTTTAAGAGCCAGAAATGAACTGGTTGATTCAATCATGCTAAATAACTGAATTGGAATCATAGGATCTATAGAAACTTCAATGGTTTCAAGTAATTTAAAACTGAAAAGATCATAAACCACAATATTTGATTTTATTGCGAAGAATCTTCCCATGAAGATGCTTTGCTCAACTTTCAAGAAAATATCTGAGGGTGGTTGTTCTTCAGCGGGCAGTGGCTTCACATGGGAGTAAACTTGATTTCTGGAGTTCCCAAGTTAAAGTTATCCCCTTTGATTTCCAGTAATAAAAAACTAGTCTTGCCCCACAACTTACGTTACAGTGAATAAATTAGAGTCTTGCATGAACACCTAGCCAAGATAATTAGTTGGATTCTCGAGACTCCAGTAGAATATTTCAACAACTGATAGATAACTTAGCACCATAATTACTTTTATGTCATAACTCACAGAGTAGTTATAGGAGCTAGAATTGGAATTGGCAGGAGGAAGCTATTTACTGATGCTTAAGAACGACTGCACACCTACTAACTGCAGCACAGGGTAGATAACATTCTTTCCTTTGACGATGCAGAACGCAGCGAACGGAAAAGAAGATGTTTTCACAGAGCTTGGGCCAAGGAGGAAGTAGAATATTTCAGTTGGATCACTTTCAACGAAGCTCACGTCGAGGATGATAGAAAGAAGGATGTTTTCTTGAATATGCAGGAGTTGTAGTTTCTCGTTGAAGATTAAGAACGAGTGATCGCTTTAGAAAATTAGCACTTCAAAACAGATATCGTTGGCTAGCTGATAATCCAGTGGGAAATTTCTGATTTTGGAATATAAAATTTTACTAGCATCGCTGGAGTGCACAACTTTCGAGAGAATCCAGATACTTTGAGATTCGAAATCGATTGTAATTTCAAATACTTCAACGCTGCGTGATCGTTGCAAGACTAGGAATCGATCTTCTTTGAAGAAAAAACTCCTAGGAGAATCTTCGCTATCGAATTAGCTGGAACAAAATTAAATTTCTTACGCATCCAAGATTGATAATACCGAAACGCAAGAATTTGAAATGTATGCGTCATAGCTCTTCGATCTAGCGATTAATTTGTAGTTTTTATCTGAGTTTTAAACTGAAGTCCCTGTATTGCTGGTAATATTCTAAGGATTGAATTCTAGCATTCTGGCTATTTTCAGTTTCAAGAGATCGAAGATTATGGCTTTTTTATCAAAAAGTACAATAACAGACAGACTAGTGAGTTCTTTGATGGCCTTGCATTTTCCAAATTATCCCAGATTGATGTATTCTAAGAGAAGTAGTTTCGATGCTAAAATGGAAAAATCCCAGACCATTAGCTCACCAATCTCTGAGCAAGCCACAAGAATGCTAGAACTTGAGATGTATTTGACTTAAGCTACTGCTCCTATGAATCCAGAATACTTTTAGTGGAAATTCGACATGGCTAGATTGGTTGTAGAACCAGTCGATCCAAAGGATGCTCCATTGATGTTCATACCGTATGCAAAAACAACCATGGGGAATTCATATTAAGCTTGCTGTGTGGAATCATTTGATAGGGTTTACCTGTAGTTAGTTAAGAATATATTTTTAGGACTGAACATTGAAAAATTTTGCTCGTCTACATATACAAATGAGCTGCCAATGTGGGTTTGAATGTAAAATTATAGAATAAACGCATTATCGAGGATAGCTAAGGAATAGATGCCATCTGAGTCGTTGGCTACGAAATCGACAGGAAGAGCGCTGCTAGTCAATTAAATCTTTTGGAGAAGTTCTAAAGTTGTTGTGTTAATGGCAAGTATGCTAGTTGAAAGTCTAACAAAAATGAATGAAGATGTCTAAAGGACTTAAAGAGGGGTTTCTGTAAAATTAATTTTAGAGCAAGAAACTGTGGAATTGATTCGCTCGACTAAATAAGTATATTAAGTAGATGAAATGAACAGAAAGCGAGAGAATCTGTCATCAAGTGACAGAAATGAAGTTGGATAGAAGTTATCCAAAGTACTTGAGCAAGGTGAGTCAATAATCGCTTTAATTTCAAGTTTCTCCAATGAAGGAATCAACATGGAAATCGAAATAGTTTAATTGTCTTTGTTTTTCAGCGCAACTAAAGGACCCTTGAGTAGAGCTGTATCAGGAAGGGTAATTGAGTGCTGTGGATTAATTTTCGTCAAGAAAGTAGAGTTAGATTAGTTGATGCATAATGTGATAATGAGCGAGGTTGTATTTTTATTAAAAATCACAATTGCTCCATATTCACTACTTAACTCCAAGAGTTTGGTCTTTTCATCGAAATCAATACCGCTGTTGAGATTTAAAACTTGCTTTTAGCCTGTGATAATATCAGTCTGCACTACCAATTGGTCTCGCTGGAAATAATAAAGATGCTTATTGAAAATCTAAGAAAACACAGCTTCATTCGGAAACGGTATGGACCATACTAGATACCCTTATTCTTTGTTAATCAAGCTAATCGATCGAGAATACACAACGATGATGTTTTTTTCATCTAAATCGCTGAGTTCTTTGATGTTTTCGTTGTTACTGATGCCTGTGTAGAGCGAAAACTACTTTGAACAAGGGAAAAGCATCTAGCAGACACCGCTGGAATAATCGCTGATGTAGCCTTCCTAGCAGACAGAGGTACATTCAGCATCAGATAAGTCTCCGTTTTGCAAATGTTCTGGTTCTTGCAAGTAGAGATTCTTAGAGCATCCTTAGTAGAAGCAAGTAGCTAGACCGTCTTAGGAGAGCTCATAGTCATCCATACATTCCTAGCAGTATCCTTTGACGCAAGTCAAACAACCTTAACCACATGTATCTGTTGTTGTTATTGATGTGGTTTGAGAGATAATGCTAGAAAAAGCGATAATTAGAGATAGCAAAAGATTTTCTTTCATTTTATGTTGCAATTAGGTTTCTTTTTGAATAATTTTTCGGTAGGATTTGATAACAATAGTTCTCCTTTGAGTTTGTTTTTAAAAATTAGATGATTAAAAGAGTTTGAAAGGGAGAAAGAGCCTAATTTAAACCATCGAATGGGTGCTACCCTCAGAAGGAATTCTATTGTGTAACTTATTTAAATGTGCCATAACCTTAACCATAAATTCGTTATCATTATTTGTCTTTCGTTTTCTCTCAGTCATTTTTTTCATAATAATTTCTTTTTCTATTACAAAAAAAGCAGCATTTTTATCATTTTTTCCCTATTTTTGAAAGAAATTGATGTGAATAATCGAATCTGTTTAAAAAATAATCTAGAAAGACTAATCTTTTCCTTAGTTAAATACTCCACTTAGTTTTCAAAGAAGATTATTAATTTTCCTCGAGTTGAAGATTTGAAATTGCATTTATTTTACTTAAAAAAGTATTTAAAAAATAAAGCATTGCCAGTCACTATAATTCTTCACCTCTTTAGAGTTGCCCCTTAGACATAGCTGCTTTAATTGTTTAAATTTGGAATGCGCATCAATATTTATGTCATTCAAGAACTCTATGAAAACAACAAATTAAAGTTAACTCTGAATTGGAAATATTAATTTTTATTGTTTGAGTTCTTGTAATTCATTAGTTCTCCTTGCTAAAATGAATTAAATCAGAAAGAGAGAGAAAGTGAATATAATCTTTAAGGATCTCTGTCAGAAACAGTATCGAAAAGAATAAGAACAAAAAGTGTTTTTTTGAAGCAATGTAATTTAGAAAGAACAAAGAGAGAATTATTGCTAGAAAATTAAGCAAAAAAGCTAGGCTATTTCGGACCTTAAATCAATCTCTCAAACATTACCAGCTTTATCTATGTTGAGAGGAGTGATAATCTGCCAAAATCAATTAAATGCTTTGTGTTATTGTCAGAGTCTAACATAGAAAAATTAAAAACAAAAAAGGATCATTAGTTTAGGAATTACAAGCAGACACTGCGTTTTTGAGAGATTTCATTAATCAAATCAATAATGGGCTCGACTAACTCCGAAGATAGCAGCATCGAAGAGTTCATTCTGAATTTAGAGGACGAGCAGACTGTGTGCATGCAAGCAGATCAAGTTATGTTTTTGTGCGTTGACTGCTCTTAAAAATAATTATTTTATACTCATCTCTACTTTTGTGAGAAATGCATCGACTCCTCAGCTCATCACGACCATCAAGTCATTTAAACTGATAACGATAACTATGCTGAGAGATGCTCTTGTGGTGATTCCGAGTTAATCAGCCAGAATAGTTACTGCTCATGTGATACTACTAAATCTAGTAACTCAGTTTCTTCTGCGATTTCTCAGACTTAAATCAGCGCATTCAAAGCCTATTGCTTTCAGCAGTTCACTAGAATTTTTAGAGCACTTGAAAAAGCGGCTCTGGAACCTGCTCCGGAATATTCTAGCGATCTCACAACATAAATGGAGGATTTTTTTCTTCAAATGAAAGTTGCATCTTTAAAGTAGCCTTCTTTATGTGCATCAATTCTAACTTCTAGTTTGCCTTAGTTCTAAACCACGCATCTATGCAGTTCCCTCATCTTAGATCCTTCTCAGAAATTCTTCATGAAACCTTGCAGCTGCACTGTCCTGGAGAACTTATTCAGGTACTGCAAAAATTTATCCTTTTCTTATTGCATTTTTTTCAGTAAGAAACTAAGAACTTTAACAAAATAGGAATTAAATATGAATTTGGGGTTTTTTTATAATTGTTTTTAGACATGAAAAAACGACAGAGAAGTACAATCGGACAATCTTATCAAATGTTGTTCGACACAGGCCATTTGTATTCTAGCTTGCAAAGCTGTTTTCAAAAGTGAGTCTACCTCTATTTTCTGATATTATAAGCGAATTCAAAGCTCCTCCTCTATTCCAAGTAATAAAAGAGAAAAATCTGGGCTTGCTTTTTGGTAGCCCAAAAGTATTTTTGTTGTTGTGTGTGTGAGATTCTGATTCAAATTTGTTGCTGTTTTCAGGCCTTGATTTCCTAGGCAGGCTTCATCCGAAGCCTTGCTAATATGCTCAAGGACATGCTTGAAAAATTCAGACAAAGTGATTTTGAAGATCACCTTAACGATCAAGGACACATTAGTACTCTCTTTTCCTTTATTTTCACAAGAGAACTGGAAGTCGACGAGAGAATCGTCTTGACTATGTGTGAAATAGTCTCAAATGCAAGTCCTAGAGATTTTCTTCCAATAAATTCTTTTCATGAGGAGATGCTGATCGTAACAGAGAATATGAACTTTGAGTTGATTTCACAGTTACTTCGATCGTTATTGAAAAATAGCTCCTCAGCAAATAACAAAGTACTTGATAATTTGATTTATTAATACACCACCAAATGCCAATTCGATATTGCCATGATATCTCCAGAAGATAAATAGGATTAATTTAATAAAACTGCATCAAGAATTAGTTCCTATAGGAGCCCATTCTTTCAAGGAAATATATCCGTTTTTGGTATGCTTCTCTCAACAGCCTTCGTCTTGGTTTACGAGGGTCTACCTCCAAAATCTAAAAACTCCAATCTTGGAGATTTAGAAACTGCTAAGGAGAAATTTAAAGAATATGCTATGAGGGTTTCACATTTAAGTTCCAAAGGGATTGAGCTGCTAGCAAGTGGGATAATTACGAGGATGGCAAAAGATATTTTTGAAGTTCTAAGACTTGCACAGCATGGGGATAGTGAGAAGCAATAAATTGTGCAGTCATATTGGGATAGATTATGGAGTAGAGACATCTGCTCGATTTAAGTGTTAGCAATGTTGCTTCCAGGTGAACTTCTAGTTGATTCTGTCTTGCATGCAATGAGCAATGAGCAAACCGTAGAAGAGCAGGTTATGTGCTTGAAATTGTTAGATTGGATTGGCAATTCGGATGTCTGCTTTGTTAGAAGCGTTGCTGCTTGCTTTGTGAAGGAGATGAGATTTCTCAAAGAGTTAAAAACTTCCATCTGCGTTTAGATGTTCTATGGAAGAGACTAATGCCCACTTGCGAGCCTCCGAAACAGGCTGAAATAATACCTGAACCCTTCCTCTGACTCTCAGAACTATCGCTCGTAGCTAGAAGCTCCCTGGGCAATTATTCCAGTGGTGATAAATAACTAAGATCGCTCATTCGATTCTGATAATTCTCTTGAAGATTAGCTTCATTTATTTGCAACACTGTCAACTTCGCATGTTGCAACATTACTCCCAGTGTACTAGTCGAGGTATGCAATTATCGACAATTAGCATCATTTAGCACTTTCTTAGGAGTCCTTCACTTATCTTAAAGAGAAGCATCTTGATATTATCCTTGGGAATATGATACCAGGATTGCATAGGCATTTTCTAGCTTCTTAATTGCAAGATTCCAGAAAATTAAAATTATTTCTAGGCAAAATACTCCAGAATGCATCACCTTTTGATAAATCTTTCTAACTTTCTCTAAAGCTACTTTCTGATATGATACTGTTCAATTAGCATTTCTAGCATCTTGTGATAGTTCCTGCATGCTCACAGGATTCTTCCGCGCATACAAGAACAGCTTCTTAACCTCTCAATTTTATTTCGCCTGAAAAATAGAATATTTCCAAAAAAGTAACCTCCAAAATGAGTTTTACATCTAGCCCTCTGCTGGAATAATTTGAAGAATTCATTGGAGAGCGTGTTCCTATTCAGGCTACAAAGAAAGAGCGCTGCTATGGACTGACCTCTTCGAAGATTATTTTAAGTGAAGTTGGAATAAATGAATCACTTATTGGTAGGATAAGAAATGAGCTCAAATAAAAAAATGAGGAAAGTATGTCTCAACAGAAAAGTTTCGAGATGTTTGTTGAAACTGTTCATAAGTTTGGTCTTATTTCGGTGGAAGATCAATAGAAAAATCAAGAAAAAGACTAATAAATACAGAATTCTTCATAAATTACTTCGGAACAAGAAAAGCAAAAGTTGAAAGCAGCTGAACGATAAAAGGCGATTTTAGATTAATTTTCCTCAAAACAAAAGTAATTTTAAGCTTAAAATCAATCTGCTTTGGTAAAAACGTCAACGAAGAATGAAAACACAGCTGAATGTGCGATCTGTAGGACTTAAGAGACCATTCTTGTCTTGAGAGCATATGTTGATATTGATAATATTATTAACCACCTAAACGTGGCTGATATTGAAGATTAGTTACCAAAATCAAAGGAAAATACTCATTTAAGTGAAGATGAAAGCAAGAGCCTTACTTTTAACTAGGAAAAGCAACAAAATAAACAATATTCTATTTCAGCATGTCAGCACCTTGCACATTTAAAATGCCACGAAGAAGGGTCAGCTAATATGCAAATCGGTAGACATGCCTTAAGTAAATAAGAAAAGGAATCGTAATTAGAAACTTTTTGCACGATTTGCAAAGGGTTATCGAATATAGCCATACCTGTGCTTGATAGCATTGTTGTTAAGCCAAAATTCTCAAAAAGTTATGGAAATAATTTGAGAGATTTTAAAAGAAGTAATGATATGAAAAATAGTGAAAAAGAGAAGGTTTTAACGAAAAATATTAATAAAACGAACAACTTAAAGGAGAGAGTGAAATTAGCTTACCTTGAAATGCAAGATCAAGATGAAAAATCACTTCAAAATGGGTTAGCAGCTTCGACGCCTCAACTTACATAGGTGTAAAACGGTGTAGAGGAATTACTGTCTATTTTAGCGATAATTGTTTCTGATTCTGAGGAAGATCAACTTAATACTGCTTTAACCTCTGAATTACATCTTTTTGGTGTAATAAATTCACTTCTATCTTCTCTTCTCTTTTAATCGCTCATGGCAAGTAATTACTCAAAAAATAAACATATTTCCATTCAATTCATTCTTTGAATATTTTGTAATTTTGTTGTTGTCTTTTTCCAGCTAATATGCAGTAATTTTAGACTAAATATTAGAAATTACTTGAGAACCTCTATCTCAGCAGTAAACTCATCTTTAAACGCTAAAACTCCAGCGAAGCAGACAAATGGAAGATAATCTAATAAACAGCTGAAAAAATACTTAGGAAATATATTAACAACATTAATAATTAATCATATCAAAACAACGAGGAATCCAAACCTATTTCCTTCTTGCTAGGATTTTGTAGAAATATTTTTCAAATAGTTATTCTTTCTGGGGAGGCAAAAGCTGTCGAGTTCTGCATTAAATTCTTGCAGAGAGTGATTCTAATTCAATCTCGAAGTTACTTGAAGTAAAATGATTTAGAAATACCTGAAAATGAAGAAAATCTGAAAGAAGGAAGTAAAACAATTTAGGATCTTTAATGGCTGTGGAGTACCAGCAACTCACACAGTTTAGATATCTAGATAAATTGCTTACCGTATTTTAGGCTGGTATCAGTGTTTCTCTAACTTCTGGGATCGATTGAAGGACCAACTTTAGTCAAGTTGACTCCTCCAAATGATCTCGATCCTGAAGCTGAACTAGATGGGATATCCGAAGCATTTGGGAAAGAGTTCATAACTTTAGATCTTGAATATTTACATAAAAAACTCCCTCTTAATATCGACAATCTCCCTTCTTGTAGATTCTTCTCATTTGGGGATAAAGTATTTGAACTCTATAAATTACCTAAAACTTTCGATGAATTCTACAGAAAGTAATTCTGGAAAAAGTGTTCGATCGAAAAATCATTTCCAAGAGTCTCAGAATCTCCATTAATTGTCTGCTTAATTTGTGGGGTATAAATCTGCTCTCAAAGAGAATATGAAGGTGAGCAAGAAGACAATGACCTTCGGCATGTCGATGATGATCATTCTGGAGTTGGAGCATTTATTTAATTATGCGATAGTCGTGTAGTATTAGTCGACAGAATGTCAAAGCAAAATAGCAATTTTTTGTATGCAGATAAATTCAATCGACCTGCACACTGCCTTGGACATACAAACTGGAAAGACTATTTATTAGACACTCAAGCATTTAATGAGCTTTACTAAATGATTATTCAAAGAAGGATTCCTTAGTAGATTAGATATATTCTTATGTAAAAGGAAGACGACCCGTTTTATTTCTCAGATGATGAGGATAATGACGATTGAAGAAAGTAGTAAAAGTTTGAAGATCTCAGTTGACCAACAACAACTTTTTTAGTTTCTTTTAAAATTATTTTAATACTTTTGTAAAACCCTTATTTGAGCTGTTATTTGTTATATTTAATAGCCATGCATATGTGATATGTTCATTTTAACATTTTTTACTTGTTTTGTGATTTATAAAGATACAGGCAATACATTTTAGGAGGTCATTTTTGTTTTTAATTTGTAGTTTTAAACACAATTTCCTCTCTTTCTTTGAAGAAAAACTAATTGTTTTATCCAAGTATTTTTTCCAAATTATTAAGGATTTTCTTTTGATATTTTGATACTTTTCTCAATCTCCCAGATATCCTTTCTCTTATTGTAATCAATTCATAGCTTCTCAAGATATTTACTGATTTATCCTCTATTATGATGTCTAGGAAGGATAATCAACTTGAAATGTAAAATAAAATAAAAACTCTTAAAGTATGTGTTGTAAAATTTAATTGTATGAAGAGTCGAACAAAAAAGAAGAATCAAATCAATTTTAGATATTTTTTAGAAGTGAAAGTTTCTCTTCGATTTCTTTTTGCCGAGCTTGCAGTTATTCGACGTTGGTATTGATGGAATCGTTGAGATTCTCAATCCTGTGAGGATAGACATCAATTTCTTAGAGATTCTACTAAAGATGACCAGGTAGTTTATTGTAGAATTTAGCTTTTTCAATCGCAGCTTCTTTCATGACAATCAGTTTCTCAAGTCTATCTTCAATTTTTCTTACGTCGATGAGATATTTCTTCTTTGTGCCATGGATTTAGTTCTTGAGAGAGAAGAAGCGATCTTCAAGGAAAGTTGCTTCTTGCTTTAATTCTGCTTAGTTCTTTCCATTTATTGCGACATGACTCAACAGCTAGATCTATTGGGATTAAAGATTCCAGTTATTTCAATATAAAAATAAGCGTAAAAATATTTTATTTTCTTCATTTTTGTTGAAGCTTTTCTTCTTCTTACAAAATATAATCTAATCTTACCTTATCTTCCAGACAATCAAGCTCATAGACAAGTCTTTCTTGATTTTCCTTATCAAATCTTTCGATATCTTCAAAAAACACTGATTGTTCAAGGTTAGCAATAGCAA
>Ga0302271_10003344_pt1 | contig 13621 bp, 15 predicted proteins | sample III_Bog_N1_1_FD_198767 | JGI IMG/M metagenome (GOLD analysis project Ga0302271, IMG submission 198767) | Peat permafrost microbial communities from Stordalen Mire near Abisko, Sweden - III_Bog_N1_1 | ecosystem: Environmental > Terrestrial > Soil > Wetlands > Peat | place: Sweden: Abisko... | reverse complement strand
AGAAAAATCAGCTAATCAATCAGAGAAAAGTAGCTTGAAGTTAATAAGCAAGTGCAAAATAACATTAAGCTTGATTGATACAAGAGGATTTCTTTATTAACTAGATATTTTGATATTTTTTTGGTTTTATCTTCTTTTTTTCAGAAGTGTGAATATAAGTTTCTCCCTCCTTTCAAAATAATGAGCGACGGCAACATGTTCAATTTATCTGACACCGAATCTAATGACAACGATATTCAGCAGAAGGTGGAAGAAGAAGGAGACTAAAATGGATTCTAAGATAATGAAAACATATTGAATAACAACAATAATAATGTAGATGCATTTTTCAATAACGAAGAAAACGATTTTAATCAGAATGAATATGAGCAACCACGATACTTAGATGAACAAGATGTGCAGGATGTACAGCCAGATGGATATTTTGCTTAATAATTTCAGGCTCCATTCATTCCTGAGATCGATCCGTAAGTGATTCAGGAAAAAGTCTTGCATGAATAAATAATCTAGCCAATAGAGCAGATAATTAACTCTAAAATGGAATCTGAAGAGCAGGTAGAGTAATAGTAGTAAGCGTAACCAGAATAATAATAGTAATTGTAATAGTAGGAGCAGGTTGAGGAGGTTTAAAATGATGATATTTTGAATTTGAACTACGACCATTTATAAGATGAACCATTACCTGGATAATAGCAATCTCCAGAAGCGCAATCAGCATCTACTTCAGCTTAGGCAGTTACTATCCCTCGAACATTCAACTTATCCTACTTTGAAAATATGAATTACGAATAAGAAAAGGCTGGCAAAACACTATGTCCTCCTCCTCCACATTTTAAAAACTTTTCTTCGATGAATTCGTTTGCGCCACCAAGCTTAGAGATCATTCAAAAGAACAAACAATTCTTCTCATTAGGGAAAATAATAGATGTAAACAAGAATTATCATTGATTTTAATATCAATAACAGATGTTTTAGCTGCGATAAATGTCATTTTTATGGGGCATTTCGCTGTGAGGCAGTAGAATTGCCTCAAAATGATTTGAAAATATGTCAAAATTGGATAATTTATCTCATTTGTTTTTGTTTTTCTGTGGTTTAAAACAGTTTGCAAGTATCTATGCGAATCCAAAGGATCTAATCACTCAAGAAGAACGGTCAACTGTGAGCGACTTGACGAGTCTTGGGAAAAGTAAATGTTTAGAGGTTTCTTCCTAAAACATATTGAGATTTGAATCAGATTCTAAAATAATTTTACTCACAACTCATTTGTTTGTTTTTTTGGGATAATTTTAATCTAGATAAATACGATGTAATGCAAGATTTAGTTAGCTCCATAATGAATAAGACAGTCGAAATCCTCAAGTACACAGCTAGAGGAGGTACGCAGCTCAAAGAATACATTGATGATCTAGACATACTCGTTAAGAAGTTAGCAATATTCTGTAAAATAGCTAAAATCAAACTGGTAATACTTAAAAATGATTGCTAGAGATGACTTTTACTTTTATAAATCAATATTATCATCAATATTGAACAAGTCTTTTTTCTTTGTTTCTGTATTATCTAGGCCAAGCTCTAAATCAAAAATATCTTTGAAAATGAGAAGAAATTGTTCGAGAGAAGCACAAAATAGATGGAAAACTCTCTCCAGCAGATTGCCAATTTCAAAAACAAATTGCATATCACTGAAATGCTGTCGAACTAAAATGCTATCTGAAGGGCAACTTGATGCAAATAATCTGGAAAATGTGAGAGTTCAATCTCAGACTTCTTTTGAGATATAAACTACTAACTCTTTTGTACAATCAAGATATTAATGTTTTGTTAAAGCAAAATCACCTTTTTGTTTGTTCCTTCATTTGTACTTACTTATTCTTTAGAAATCTTCCGATATTCCTGATTACTGCTTTGCTAAACATTTAATGTGTTCTCTTGGGAAGCATAATTTGAAGAAAGAGAATCAAGAAAAAGTTAGCAGTGAAAGATCCGAAAAGGAAACATACAGCGATTGACTGAATGGATCTTATCTGAAATAAAAAGAGAGCTCTAAAATGAAAAAAAAAGAGGGAAGATTTTAAATGATAATCAAAAGGAAAAAAACTTGGAAAAATTACAAAAATAATTTAAATACACCTTATTATTAGTTAGAAATATCATGGATTCTGCATTTGGACTCGTTGGTAAGGACTACGTGATAGTCGTCACTGATTGCTCAGTTGTGTACTCAATTCTTAAGCTCAAGGTAATTAACTTACAGGGGATGCAAACATATTGCTGTGACTTTACTAAAAATATCTAAAATATCAAATATGCTAAAAAATAGGATACTGAAGATAAAATTGCATAATTGGATGATAAACGATTGATTGCCATGAGTGGAGAATCCGCTTATCGTCTGCAGTTTGCTGATTACATTGCTAAGAATATTGCGCTCAACAAGTATCGCAATGGAACTGAACTCAATACAAAGGAATGTGCAGAATATGTTAGGTAATTTGATTCAGGAAAAAAATTGGAAGAGCAAATCTTATTGATTTTTGAATATTTTTTTCAAGATCGGAACTTGCTTACGGAATCAGAAATGGACCATACATGGTGAATTGCCTTATTGCTGGCTTTGACAATGGAAAACCTCAACTTTATTGGGTTGATTATATGGGTACTCTTGTCTAAAGTGTGCGTGCGGCTTAAGGGTAACAAAAACAAACAAAAGAAATCTAACTTTTTAGCTGTTTTATGCTTGAAACTCTCTCTGCCTTTTTAAAGATGAAAAATCTCCTAATTTCCTGAATAATAATAATCATTTTATTAGATATGCTGGCCACTTTGTCCTTGGTACTCTTGATAATCTCTACAAACAGGTAAAACATATTTTCCAAATAAAAGAAATCTTTTTATTGAAAATATCACTTCTCTTATTGCAGGACATGACCTTAGAGGAAGGTCTCCAAGCAGTGAAAAGTTGTATTAATGAACTGAAGACACGTTTCCTTGTTGCTTAGAACAATTTTATTGCTAAAGTAGTTTCTGAAGTAAGATTTTTTGGAATGCAAAATTGAGAGACATTTCAGCTAATGATAATTTGTTTAGTCAGGAACTTAGGTAATCGAACTTTGAAGATAGAAAGAATCAGAGATAGCCACAGAAAATCATACAAATTGTTAATTTCCTTGTGCTAGAAGGGAAGTGTTTTTGTAGTTGTTTTGTGTCAAGATTTAAGAAGTTAAAAGTATTTCTAATTCAGAAATAAAAGCATAATCAATATCTATTTGTCTTTAAACTCTTCTTAAAACAGTTGTAATGTTGCTAAAAATAAAAGAGACATTCTTGCATTTTCTAATGAAACATCAACCAATAAAAAATGTCTTCATTTTAAAATCAAACATGGATATTTTCAAAATAACCAGTTTTTTTCTACTTTTGCCTCATCATCGAATCTTGAAGTTTGATTGTGAATTCAGCAAAGTTGATCTGATTTATGAGTTTGAATTACTTGGAATTAGATCCAACTTTTCTTTGATGAAATCACTGAATGTCCTAAGTGGTGGCTTTCCATTTTCCTTCGAGACAACTAAACAACTTCTATTCCGGAGTAGCTCGCAGAGATGAGAAATGTATTCAACTATATTGTTGATTTGCTTTTTATCCTTTGTTTCGTAGACTTCAAAAAGGAGATAATATTCATCGTCAAGTTTGTAGAAAAGGTACTGCTGCAGGCTATTCATAAGATATTTCGAGCATTCAATGTAATTATCGATAAGCTCGATTTGCTATTTAAACAACTCCATCATGCGGGTTAAATGTTCTTTGTAGATGTTCTGAGTGAACAGACACTACTTGAACGCAACTCTGTATTCACCACATATCTATTCGTCTTCTTAAGCGATTTGAGTCACTGTTTGTCGTTACATAAGTTAGTTTTCTTTTTCTAAACTTGCTAATTTTTGCTAGAATTTCTCTGATTTCTCCCTTTGGAGAATGAGTATAAAAGTCTATGGAAAGAGTTCTTGAAATTTCAGGAATAGTTTCTTGAAGATGCTTCGATCATGCAATTGTTGATCTAATCTGAAATTCTGCTGTTTAATCAAAGCAAATTAAGTTTAGATTGACATGCTTGCTAATCTAGAAGCCATCGTTGGATATTCTTAAATCGTTGCAGAAGTTCCATGACTTTGAGGCTTAGAAGTCGATTCCAAGAATGAAGTTGAATTCGGTTAGGATACTTCTGAAAATGGATGCTTGAATTTAAATTTATACTCAGGTGCGTAGAAATCTAGTTTAGCTTTGAGTAGAAGATGGAAATTCTACAAAAACACGATTTACTTGAATTTAGAGTAATCACACTCGTTCTTTTAGTCTTTAAACAGAGATATCCACTCAGAAATAGCTTATTTTAGTTTAACCAGTTAACATAGCAGTTTTTCATGGGCATACATCCCATAGAAATTCTCTTATTCCTGCAGAGTTAGGGCGAGTTGCAATAGCGCTTTGAGCTCAAAAATCAAGAAATTACTGTATAATGTCATGCCAGCTCTCTGTTAGAGATACACATATGTGTTTTTCTCCTTTTAGAGAACTTGTAGAAACCTCGTGAGTTATTTTAAAATATCAATGAACGAAATTGGGTGATGGTAGTTCCCTAATGTTTGATAGACCGAAAGCAGACTCTCCTTGATTTAGAGTAACTTGGTGAAAAAATTTAAATAATCGATTTCTTGCTGTGTCGTCTTCAGACCTTTCTTGATAAGATCCTGCATGTTTTTGTAGCAAGTACGGATACTGTCGACGAAATCGAGCTGCTCAGGATCTAAAATGGACATTTCCTAGAATCTGAATTCCGTTTGAATGTATTTGAGTAGTTCTTCTCTAAAACTGCGTCGGCCTTCTTCTTCAACTTATTCTTAGAAGAATTATGTCATTTATTCTAAATGTTCGATGCTGTTTTTTTCAGTTTCGATCATGATACTGAGCATTAACGAATCCATTTGTTTAATGCTCTCTTTAACTTCTTTTTAGCTGCCTCCTAGATTACTCTGACCGCTAAAACTCAATCCCATACTGCCAGACATTGGGCTATTCTTTTCCAAGGACATTTCTTTCTGGTGTTGCGTGGTTGTTATTAGTTATGCATATTTTAATAAAAACAGTCGAAAAACAGGAATACAATCTCACAAGAAATATTGATTTTTTACAATTATCTCATGTATTTTTAGAATGAATGCAGAATATTGATTTCCCTTGTTCAACGTAATGATAATTAATCCCATGGATAATTGATCTTAAAGAGAAAGTACAAGTATATCTTATTTTAAATGATTGCAGATTTGATTAACTTATTGCTAGATTAGGAGATACATTTTAACTTGAAAACATATTAACATCCTCTTTCATTTTAAAATGAAGGAAAATATCCTATCCATTTCTCCCTCCACCCCCACCGAGTGTATTTTTAATCTAACTACGCCAAAATAATATATTAATACCCTTTTGTAATTAAAAAAGGCGCTAGTTTATCAATATGAAAGATTTTCTTAATTAATTTTTGCGGAGATTAACGGTTATTATTAATTTAGAGCCTAACAAACAAAAAGGGGGGGCGAAGAAATCTTAATAACAAATTTTAATTTCGCAAGAAATAGAATAGAGATGAGAGGAACAATACCACAGTATTTGCCCTTTACTTCTAAAAAGCAACCTTCAACACATGGCTGCTAGCCCCTCTTATGAACGATCTAAGACTGCTTTACTCTTGGATAGGAGTCAACTAATCTACAATTTCATAACCCTCTTCACTCTTGCTTGAAAACAGTAGTGTTTTTGTTTAGGGATTGTAGCCCTAAAAAAGAGACGCCACCCTCTTGCAGCACCGTTCATCGGCTTGCAGAGGTTCACCAAACTTGACTTGATCTTTGAGTTTGGTTCCCTGAATAAATAAAGGGAACCTATTAGAGAAGAGTTAAATACAAAAGGAACTTATTTTTCAAAGACCCCCTCTGCTCGAATGTTCCTTTAACTCATTCCAAATTCTCTAACAGGCGTCTCTGGCAACGAGAAAAAAACCCACGCATATATATTCCTAATCGAATATTTTGTTTTAAGTTTATGAACCCTCCCGTGAAACAATACAATCTTGCGTGCCCTCGCAGATTGATTCTCCTCAAGCAGCCCTCAGTGTTAGATCCTTAAAACCTTGTGATAATGATTCAAGCCCTATTCAAAACTGCTCAAAGTGTTGGAGTTTTGGGAAGGCTTGCTCTCCGTAAGCGAGGCTAATGTTTTCAAAAACTCTTTTGTACATATTACATTAAAGAATCCTATGAAAAGAACTAGAGATTCTAAAAAAATAAAGAAAAAAAGAGAGAGAGAGAGAATATTTCAACGGCTCTTATAAATGAATGAGAAAAAAATAAATAAAACACTATTCATACAATACAATAAAATAAACACATAAACACTGAAAAAAAAACACATAAATTATTATGGATAGATAATCCATCAAATTGAAAGGGGAGGAACTAATGGGAGGGGGGAGGGGAAGGGGAGGGGGCTAAGATGGCACTTTGATATTTATGTCTTTGTAAAATATTTGCTAGAAGAATACATTTTCTGAAGATTTCATTAAGAAACAATATTGCTAAAATGAATATTTAGTCCTCTTTCTGGATCGTTTGTCACAAAAGAAGGAATTAGAGAAAGAATGTCACAAAGAGATGAGAAATTTTTGATTAAAATGAGAAAATGTTGGCACATTCTACAATGAATATAACACGGGAGATATAAAAGAAGACTAGAGTAATGGTGACATGAAAAAGAAATTGAAAATGCTGGCTTTTCAGAATCTAGCGGGGTTAGCAACAACCTTAAATTCGAAATTAGTGTTGGCCTTGACGTCCTCAAGAGAAGATTCATTTGCAATTTCAGTCAAAACGAGATGGCCATCTTGAAGCTCGAAAACAGCTTTTTCAGTGACGACTTTGTTGACAATTCCTTGACCAGAAATGGGAAGATTGCAGCTTCCAACAAGCTTTGATTTGCCATTTGCAGTGTGTTCCATGGCTACGACAATCTTGCTTCCACTGATAGCGAGATCCATAGCGCTGCCAATACCATGAACTTGTTTTCCTGGAATGTTCCAATTAGCGAGATCACCAGTGCTGCTGACTTGGAGAGCATCCACGACGATTAGATTCAAGTAACCACCTCTGATCATACCAAATGATAAACTGCTTGGGAAGACACTGGTACCAGGAAGGAGAGTCACTGCTTCCTATTATTTTTAAAAACGTTAAAATTTAAATATGAGTTGAGACTCTAAAATGAAAGTTTGCTTACAGATAAGGAGTTAACAACGTCAGGATTCTCTTAGCCAGGAGTTGGGTGAACTCCCTAACCTAGGTAGCCATTTTCGCTGAGGACTTCAACCTTGACATCCTTAGGGGTGAACTTGAGGAGATTGGATGGGAGACCGAATCCGAGATTGATATAAGAACCATTAACAACTTCCTTAGCAACTCTGGTGAGGATCTTCTTCTGAGTAGCAGTGAGAGTCTCATGGTGGTGAGACTTCTTGTGGCATGAAGAAGAACAGTTAGGTTTTTCAAGAGGTTTCTCATTTTTCTGAGATTTGTAAATTCTATCAACGAAGAGTCCTGGGACGTGGACAACATCAGAGTCAATATCACCATTCTAAACAATCTCTTCGACTTCAGCAATAACTAACTTGGAAGCTTGAGCCATATCGACATTGAAGTTTCTTGTAGTCTAAATAGTTTTACAAATTATTATTAACATTTGAGAATTTGCAGAAAAATAGCTTAATAATATGTTGAATTCTGTAATTACTCTGCTGAAATAAAGGTTGCCATAGGTATCAGCCTTCTGTGCTTTAATGAGAGAGACATCTCCGGAGATAGCTTCTTCCATCAAGTATTCCTTGCCATGGAAATTTCTTCTCTATTTTTAGAAAAATAAAGATAAATAGATATTATCAAATTGAAAACAGGTATAAAATCATTACCTCTTTAGCAATCGAGAAGATTTCAGGTTCAGTTGTACCCTTCTTGTACTTAATAGGGAAACCACCAGACTCAAGAACAGTCTTAGTACCAGTGGATGTATAGAAAGCAGGGATACCGTGTCCCTTTGCTCTGAATTTTTCGGCAAGAGTACCTTAAGGGACGAATTCAAGTTCAATTTCACCGCCCAAGTACTTCTTCTCAAGTTCAGGGTTCTCACCAACATAAGAAGCAATAAGTTTTTTCACTTGGTTACCCTTCAAAAGAGGACCGAGTCCATAAGAGGGGATACCTAAATTTCCAAAAAATAATGATCAATAAAAAATAAATTCTCCAAAACTTCGTTTTTATTCAAACCAAACTAAATAATCTTACCTGCATTATTGGAGACAACAGTGAGGTTATTGACACCGCTGTCTTGAACTGCTTTAATGAGCTCATTAGGAACTCCACAGACTCCGTATCCTCCAACGAGAATAACAGATCCGTTTTTAATTCCCTTGACAGCTTCTGCAGCTGAGGCGACAATCTTCGAGAAGGAAGAGTTGTTCTATGTGAAGAGAGTATTAAGACTCTTGAGAGATCTAAGGGAGTGCATGTGATTATGAATATACGATATTGTTCTTCTTTTTCTTTGGGAGAAATTGTTTTCTTTTTTTTGTTGAATAAAACTTTTTTGCAAAAGATATTTAATTTCCAGACATCAAATATCCCACCTTTTAAAGAAACGAAAAGAAGGGAAGAAAGAAGAGTCTTCAAAGGAAATCTCCCTTCCGTTCTAATATCTTTCTAAATCACACCGAAGATACGTAAATCTCTTGTGCAAGTTGGGGGAAAAGGTTACAAAAATAAAAAATAATCCAGATTTTTAGAAAATATGTGTCTTTATCAAAAACCTTAAACGGATATTTTAATAATTTTGATAGAGTACTTAGAGTGGTACCTGCACAGATTATGATGCACTTTAATACACAAGAAACAAAATACATCATTTCCAGCTCGGCAGGGAAATATCCTTGCTCTGGGAAACAAATCATTCGCTAATTCGATCTTTTGCAAAAATTCACTATGCATAGACTAATCTTCCCTCTTTTTTTCATTCATTATTTGATAATCCCTAAGTTTTTGCCTCTAGCGACTTCCATATTATACTCGACTAAGAGTTTGATATGCAGTTTCTCGATGGTTTAGATGCATTCATAGATATTTTATTCGGGCAGACTTCTGAGTTGATTTTCAAAGCTTTCTATCTATTTTTTGTCTAGATTTGTGAGATATTACCATAAGACATTCACTCTATCATCAGCGCTGTTGATATTAATCAAAATGAGATATTAAAAATTCACAGACATTTACTAGAAAAACTATTTTTTCAAAAATGTTCAGTTTTTATATTTGGGATAAATCAATAAATAAAATGAGCCAATCAAAACCCTTTAGTTTTTTATTTGATGCAAAAATCAAATCCAAAAATGAAGCTTTTTCAAAAAGATATCCCTTTCCATGCCTTAACACAATCAAAATAGCATAATAACCCAAAACAACATCCTTTTGGCTGTTATCCATATCTTTCATAAAAAAGATTCACTTTTTTTCAAAAAACAATTACTTTGAAGGGGGCTTGCATTTGGTAGCATTCTCGACGAGCTTATTCAAGACAATTTCTTGATCTAGCTGTACATTCGAAGTGTCATTGATGAACAGCGAATATGAATTAAAGAAATTCACAAGTGGATGGTTTTAATAGTTTTGGTGCGATTATTATTCGTTTTTAAAAGCGCTGTTGTTCGCTGTGGAGTTTTGAAACAAATGCTGTTACTGTTCCAACACCTTCGATTACTATTCCTGCTTGGAAGCAGATAATGTTTACAACAAAAGTGCAGGATTGAGAGATTCAGCTTGGATAAGTTGCTGCAACTTTTTAAGCTAAAGTAAACATGCAGCTTGCTTTTGTTCAGCGATCATTTTTTACTCGTCTGTCAGCTGGGGGTTAGAGAGATATGCCTACAGCTTATTAGCTTCGTTGATTAATGCCATGACAGTCTCTTCTTCTAATTGTTAATATCCAGCTATGTTAAGTTTCTCGTTTTAGAGTTGTTTTTCAAGTAAATATTGTTTATTTTGCTTTTGCTACTATGATTCTTCTTCATCTTCATCTTCATTTTCTACCTCTTTGTCTTCAGCTTCTTTTTCATTAATTTCTTCATCTTATTCTTCTTCTCTCATGGCTTCATCTTCTTCCTCAGCTCCTTCATTTTTATTCGAATTGGACTCATTCTCCCCATTTTATTCCGATTCTTATTTCTATTATGAATTCTGTTATTATTGGTACTTTATCTATTCCATTAACAACTACAATATCTGTGTTTCTTATTAAGCTGTTATGATTGGACCTTCAGCTAGCAGTTTCTCAGAATTATTGTTGCCTAAACCTCCAGTAGATGTCTTCCCCTCAGATTCCTTTAGTTGTTATTGATGCTAGTACTCTCTGATAAAGTTCTCCAAGAATAACGCTTGCTTTATTTCTTCCTCTTCAATCTTAGGTGCAGTATTGGGCTTGCTCATGGAACTCTAATGATCATCTTCCTCCCCCCCCTCTTCCTCTTGAATCTCAGATTCTTGGTTGTCACTGTTTTCATCTTCTTTTTTGTCACTGGAGTGTTGTTCTTGCTGCATTTCTTCACCCTCTTCTTCATTTTGTTGGTTCTCAGGATTAATGTTAGAATTAGATTTATCTTTATCAGCTATGTCTTCTACTTCTTCCTCTACCTGACTAGCAACCAAATCATGTTCCTCAGTCTTTTTAGAATCATTGCTAATTTTGTTTTTCTCTTTTTCATCGATTGCCTAGGAAATATTGATCTCATCATTAAAATTGCCGTCGTGTTATTCGTTTTAATCCAAATTTTCACTCTGCTCCTTGAAGCTTTCTTCCAAAGATGGAGCCTCACACTTAACATCGCCATATCCTTAACCAGGTTTGCCCTCGTTCAGTTGTTGTTCCTCCATGGCAGTGAATTAATTTGTGTATCTTTTTTTTTGATTATTTTTATTGTCTCTTCTGATCTCTCTTTTTTAAAAACTCCCTGATTTTCAACAGATTTCTTCTATTTTTCCTATAAGAGTTTGGTTCCTTTCAGTTTAATTTGATAGATCTATTTCCACATTAAACGTAGTTATGAAAAGGTAAATAATTAATAAAATCCAAAATTCATGGGAAACAATCGTTTTTTTTACAATAAAAAAAATTCATTCATATTTTTGCTGCTTATTGAGAGCTCTTTTCTAATTATTGTGAGTGTATTTATGTGTGACTAGTTGTATTGTCTAAATTCCATCCTCACTTTTCTATCTTTTATCAAATATTTTAACAAAAAAGTATTTTTCCTATCTGCTTTACTTGTTGTTAGTATGTACTCAATTATTAGAAGAAAAATGGTAAAATAGAATCCAATTCTTTCTTACCATTATCGAAACTAAAAGGTATCATAAAACAAAATATGCAATATTATAATAATATTATTTATTTGCTTCACTCCATATCGATCAATTTTCTTAATTTATTTTCTGCCGCTTTTTCAATAATTAATTTGGCAAACAGAACAATAATGCAAGCCAATCATCTTTTATCACTGTCAAATGAATTCTCCGTGCAATCATCACCCAAAAAAACAACATTTCTGGTTTCACACAAATATAAATAATAAGTGAGGGATTCAAACAAAGGCATCGCTGACAAACTGAATTGCTCTGAGTTAAGCTATTGCGATAATTAGCAGATACAGATAAGGTTACTTCAGAAGAGTTCTGCTTAGAATGGAAATCGTAGAACGAAGGAATCAGACGAATTGGCAAATCTGCTGATGAGGAGACAAAATTATTAGAAGAAAACACAACAGCAAAGCAACATTTAAACAGTTGATTATGATGCAAATATCTCGAATTCTCAAATTAAAGCTGCATCTTAGACCATCGATTTTAAGCATACTAATGTTGTTTAAAGCATTCTTTCCTCTCTCCCAGTCAAGTCGAGAGATAGAAGAAGCAAGACAACAATTAGCAAAACAAATGATTAACTAAATACTATTTCTAACAGCTTTTCTTCAAGATTCCAAGCATCCAATAATCAAGAGTTCTTTCGAGCTAAATCTCGCTGCAAAAGCTATGCCCAACAAGAACAAACTGATTAGTTAGCTTCTATTGTTATTCCAGTAAAATAAAAAGTATAGCAGAGACAGTGGAATGCAAGCTATCAAATTTCAAAAGATCTTCTGAATATGCCTTTTTCTCCGGAGAAAATAGCCAATGTATTTAATTCTCAATCAACAAAGCAGCAGTAGTATTCAAGTTCTCTTAGCTGTAAAAATAGCCCAAATCAGTTAGATTCAAAGATTTCTCAGAATAAAAAATATTCCATCCAACTTTCAAGACATAGAAGATTGCTCAGTGAAACCAAAACAAAACTCTAACAACAAGAATATAGTAATAGTGATAATTCTGATGATGAAGCAGCTACTTTAAATGAAGATAAAAGAAAGGAAACACCTGAAGCAGCATCAAATGATCCACAGAACATTCTTCAGAAATGTGAGATGACTGTGTAGAAATCAATTAAACTCTTGAAACGAGAATTAAAAGAAGAATAAGGTGTAAATGATATTGTTAAAGCTTTCGAAAAGAAATAAATGGAATAAGGAAGAGAAGATATTATGCAGTTTTGTCCAAATGAGGAAAGTCAAACGCCTTAAACAATCTAGCAATTTCCTTCTAGGAGTTATACTCCAAACACTAGACTAACATAAAACGTATCCTTTTATTAATAAAATATGCATTCTAAATCGTAGACGACTGCATAGGCTTCACCAAGCAAGCTAGCAACATCACCCTTTCGGGTGGTTTCATTAAAACAAGAAACCAGTCCAAAAATTAAAATTTCAAACATTATTATGAACAAACAATCAGTGAATAATTGTGAAAATAGTCTCTTAATGGAGTCAAAAGACGCACAGATTAACTCATTAGTACAAGCTTTAAACAAGCAGCATCTATAAATCTCGAAGCAAATTCCATTGAATCAATTAAAAAGGGATTAGGTGGTTCTACCAAAATAATCTATTTTGAAAGAAAAAATCAAAGAATCGCTAAAAAGAATCGAGAAATGTCTTGATTTTAGTGTGGTTCAATCGGAATCGTAAACTATTCAGCTGGATTAAACGCCCTTAATAGCAGAGACACCTTAGAAGTTTGAGTTATTCATCACAAACGAATACAAATATAAAACGGCAACTATGCTAATAAATGAAAAAAATCATGAATTTGTAGTTGTACCAATTTTGCTAGCTGAGTATGCCACTCTGCCATTTGATTTAAGTAAAATTGAGAAGTCTCCGGAGTAATTCAAAATAGGAGAAGGTTCTTCAGGGAAGGTGTTTAAAATCTAGCTTGGATGGAGTTATGGGAGGAGTTAAAGCAGTAAAGAAGGGTAAAATAAAAGTAATCTACAAAATGAATAATAAGACAAATACCTCAAAGCTTTGAACTAATAGCTGTTTGAGTAAGCATAATAGTACGTGGCTGTCAAAGTCTTGAAATATTATGATGATTAG
>Ga0302271_10003343_pt1 | contig 13632 bp, 12 predicted proteins | sample III_Bog_N1_1_FD_198767 | JGI IMG/M metagenome (GOLD analysis project Ga0302271, IMG submission 198767) | Peat permafrost microbial communities from Stordalen Mire near Abisko, Sweden - III_Bog_N1_1 | ecosystem: Environmental > Terrestrial > Soil > Wetlands > Peat | place: Sweden: Abisko... | reverse complement strand
GTCTGTTTCTCAGGAGACCAATCAATAGCAAGCATTTATTATGTTTTATATTGCTCAAGTGAGTTTGTTTGACAATTTATAAACCAACCTCTTTCCTTTTTAGTTGATTTTATTTAATTATTTTAATGATTTTTTGTTATTGTTTGTTTGAATCCTTTTCACTTTATTACTTGATATTCATATTTATAATTTCACTGCTAAATGATTGAGATAAGCTAAGCATTTTAATTTTTTTTTGTTGAATCTTTGCTTTTCACTTTCCAATAAAATCATCAAAATCGAAATAACTGAATAGGACAACAAAAAATTTAAACTATTTATTCAGATTTAAAACCTTAACAAACATTATTTAGATGTTAAAGAGTAAAATAAAATAAATAATCTTCGATTTTTTGCTAGGAGTAGTGGATATGGACTCGCATACCCTCTATGCAGGATAATATTAACTAATAAAACAAACTAAAAAGATATTTATAAATCACGGAAGATACTTTTTTAAGTTTGAAGCAATGTGGTAATTATTTTAATGTTCAAGGGTATTAATTTTTAAGAAATAAATATTAAAAAAATTAATAGGAAGAAATTAAGCAGAATTTGAAATTATTGATATAAATTGACAAAAAGCTTCAAAATATAATAATTGGTGATATTAAGTTAATCTTGAGACTAATTATCTTTTAAGATTGAGAGTGCATCCCAACAGACAATTGATTTTATCAGTAATTTCTTTATGCCTGCAAATGCTTGTTTGTTTCTTATACTCTCTCAAACATCTTTTCTGATAGCGGAGAATTCAGGTACATCTGCATCAGCGATTCTCTTGAATCTGGCATCTCCTCCAGATATTTTCTCCAGAGTTATTTCTAAGTTTTTCAAAAAGAAAAAACAATAAAGTTTTACTATTAAAAAATTTGAGAAATAATTCTAAAATCATCCATATGCAAATGTAAAAGAAAATAATAAAATATCGAATTGTGTTTGTTCTATGTTTACTGAGAGATTCGATGGATATATCCCCTTCATGCTCAATGAATCTCTTTCTTTTTCCAGAATTAAGCAAAACGATTTTAGGGTCTTGTTGGACATTAAAATGTTAAGCCCATTTAGGTTCTTATTGTGTGTCAATCCACATGAATTTATATTGTAGTCCTCTCTCCATGCTTCTCTCATAGAGGGTATTAAGTTTCTTGAGTGTATCAATGATTACAGTGTCAGGCTTTCCAGCGTGGAACAGAATCACACAGAGCACTCCTTCTTACTAGGGTAATAATCAAAAATGAAAAAAAATAATTTCTTTTTTTGTATTTCACTTTGCTCTGTCGTGCGCTTGTATTTACCCCAAGACAGACGTCACGGCCTGATTTAATGTGCATTTCAGGCACGATTTCACTCAGCCAAGGTTTTGAAGCAGAAGACTCAAGACTGCCACCAGGAACGAAGGCCTCTTTTTTGAATAATAAACAAAAAGGAATGGGTATATTTAGAAAGTAATTAAAAATAAATGCTTTGTTCTCCACAATTTATTCTTTCGTTTTCGTGTGATTTACATGAGTAAACATTGAGGAATTCAAATATCGGTGTGTACTTCAACTCTCCGACATACACCTTTGGCTTTTTTTCAGAAACTTGAATAAGTAAAATCGCAGGGAATTTTTTGACTCCATATTTTCTAACTAGAGCTTCTTCGGTGTTTCGAACAATACCAAAGAATTGTTTTCCTTCAAATGCTACAGTCAGCCCTTTGTAAATTAACGGTGTTCCTTTCTTATCAGTGAACAGAAGGACTTTTGGGACTGCAGGGTGCTCCTTAATGAAGGTGCCTTCGTTTGCTGAATTAACTTCTACTGATCCGTCGTGTAGATATCTAGATGCAGTTTTGAAAAGGTTTTAAGTTGTGAATACCTCTTCTGCAGGGATGTCAACATCCACAGAAGGTAGAGGAACAGGAGGATAGACTCTAATTGTAGGGAACGATGAGACTTTTTCTTTCTCGCAGATGCCCGGTTCTTCAGCGCAGTTGATAGCTCCAATTTTGAAAAGACCTCTGTATTCAGTGGAGAATTCATCGAGATCTTTGGCAACAGATACGGATTTGCCATCTAAATGCAAAGAATATGATGGAATTAGATTGTTGAATGGATTTGGTTTAGTTTAAATGTTGTTTACCATTGATTTTATAGAAATGGAGAACAAGTACTGCTTTAGTAGTTTCCCTTGTTTTGATGATTTATTTCTAGAAATTGAGTGAGGTGATCAAGGTCACATATGATTTGCTGTGATCATAGAGGCTTCGAGCATCTACAGCAGCAAAGCTAGCTAGCAAGATAACGGAGAGGATAAAAACTCCAGCTTATTTCATTTTTGGTTTTTATCTTTCAAGAAGTCAAATAAACTGCAGAGATAAATTGGGTATTAAATATATCGTTTTAATTGATAGAAGAAGACAGCAAGGATAAGATTGCATGTGTATTTAAAACTAAATAGATTTGTGAGAAATCAAGAGAGCTAGATGATTGCCTGCTCAGTACGTGTAGAAATCAAATTTAAAGCTGAAGAAATAAATAAATATTATTGCAAAAAAAAACAAATTACTCATTGAAATCATTAGACAAACGAAGGTTGATTGTATTGAAATTTTTTAAATTAAAAAGATCTTTCCCCACTTAAATAGTAGTGATTTATTATTTCCTTTGAAATTTGAAATGACAATTAATAAAGACATAATAAGTGTTTAATACTTTGACTGTTCAATATCTTGGGAGTTTTCAGGAATAAAGAAAATTTTCTCGGAATGGCAAATTTTTTTTATGTTTAAAGAAGTAACTAATGGCAATGCCAGTATCAGCTAGCAACATAAATTTTAGCTTGAGTATCCCACAATTATTTTTTTCATTTTTTTTTCTCAAATGTGCTTGGTTTTATTCGGCATTTTTTGGTGTTGTTGAGTGACATTCAAATTTCTTTATTTTAATACAAAACACTTCTTCTTGTTTTGTTATTGTATTATTATTGAAAGTGCTAATTAAATCTAATTTTTTCCCTTTTCTTGAAATCAGTCTTTCTTTTTGGAAATTGCATATGAAAATCCAAGACTTAAAAAAGTTATTTTGAGTGAGATTCTTAAAAAAAAATGAGTGCATTTAAATAAACTGATGTGCAGAATCGTAATGAGCTGACAAAACACAACAGGCAGAGTTTATTCCTAGAAGGATTCTACTCACTTGGAAGAAGCAATTTGGAACTTCTTTTGGACGTTGGCCTTACGTTGAGCAGGGTTGAGCTTAGCAGCGTAGTACTTCTTGTGTTCTCTCTTGGGAGCCTTGTTAACCTTAGCGGCAGATCTAGCGGGGTCCTTTCTGATTTCAGCGTGGATCTTAGTGAAGAGATCCTCAACGGATTTAGCCTTAGAAGTAGTAAGGGCGGCACTCCACTTGGAGAATTGCTTGTTGAATTATTCAGTGCCCTTTTCCTTGAGGTATTTCATGTAAGTGTCGATGTGTTTACCGAAGATTCTAGCCTTGTGGTTTTCAGGGACGTATTTCTTGGCTTCACCTTCTTCTCCAGATTCAGTGTGTCCGGGGAATCTAGATTCAGAGTGAGGAACGTTGATACCACCGTCGCAAGCTCCCTTGAGAACACCGAAGACTCTGTTACCAGTGGTAGTTCTGACGAGACCGGTATCCAAAATAGCCTTGAAGGGCTTTCTGTCCTTGACATCATCTTCAACGTTGAAGTATTTTCCGTCAACCTTAGTTTGACCAGCGTAAACAGTGTCCAAACCGATTTGCTTGAGGAGTCTTCTAGCCAAGAGGAGACCAGTGGCGTAGGCAGCAGCGTAGGAAGCGAGACCAGCGGTGAGACCGAACTTTCTGAGTTCGAAGGAGTCAGCAGCGCAGAGGACCTTGTCGCACTTGATGGTGGCGTAGACGATCTAAGCGATGATTCTCTTGTTGGTAGCTCTGGCGACGAGTCTGTACTTGGGGGTGTTGTATTTATCCTTATCTTGGATGATCAATCTCTTTCTGGCGTAGTAGTCAGTGAGTCCCTCTTTTTAGAAAAATGAGAAAAGGTTAATATTTATTTATCTTCTCCAAATGAAAGTTTGTAAAGGTCATATGAGTAAAATCTAATAAATAGACTCTCTTATGTATCTCTTTCTGTTTATTCTAATGGCTATTTGCTGATTACCTCTTCTTCTTCTGTACTTGGTTTAGAATCGCTTGAAGTAAGCGTTGGTCTTGAGAAGCTTAACGAAACCCATTATGATCTGATATTCTGTGTTCTTTGATTTATTTTCCTTTTATTTAATTGAACCAACCTTGTCTGCCTTAATTTTCGCTTTTTGATAGCTTCCTGGATTATAAAATTACCCCCTCCATAACACCTAACCTCTAATTTAGACAATGAAATTCTTCTCTGAATGTCTTAAATATCCAAAAACCCAAATAACATCTAAGCTGTCTTCACATTTGTTATCGTTTTGTTATGATTATTTTCTTTATTTTTGTAACAAATCTGAGAAGAATCCCCACTATTTTAGACTTCTCATACAAACTCACAAACATATACAATACTCATATCCTCTCTTGCTCTTTCTTTCATTTTTTCATTTAAAATCTGGCACAATAAACCCTGAGATATTCGGTAGCAGATGTGATAAACTATGCTACTATTTACTTGAAGTTGGCTGGGAAGTACTTGATCCAGATAACATTGTCGTTGCTTGTTATCCACCTGGTGGGGGAGTTGCCTTTGAAGATATCAAACTAGAATATTTCGGTGCGCTCTGCTGTAAATCAAATTGTTTTTTCTGCTATTGAGCCTGTAACTGATTAATCTCATAGATTATCGAGTTAGCCTCGTCTCTGTTTGGAAAGATTTTACATAAAAAGCAGTTAATAAGCCCCTCTCAAGGCTGGGTAGAATAATAATAAGGAATAATTGTTTCTTCTGGTAATTTTTAAAATAATAACTAACCTTTCTGGTCCGTTGATATCTTATAATCTTCTCGCGTAGTAGAGTGCTTGATCGAAGCTACTGATCTTTTTATAATGACTTGCAAGCACGACGAGACATTCCCCTAATTCCTTGTCTACTAGCTACTCCTCGTCTTTCCGTTTGAGGTTCTCTTCAAAGCACTAAATTGCTCTTTCTTGGAATCCCATAGCATCATACAGCTTCCCCATTTGAAACAATGCTATGCCTTCCTTATCCTTGCCATTCTCAGCCCTCTCATAGCATCGAGTTGCTTCATTCTTTTTCCCTAATTTCTCATAGCAATTACCCATTGCATTCCACATTCTTGAGTCCTTTGGTCTGTGTCAACATACATACAATCAAAATCAACTTTCCAACTAGAAAACCTATTAAATATCACCTACCTTGACATGACAGCTCTTGTGAAGTAGTACAGCGCATAGTGATTCATAGATTGCAATTCATATGTTTATCCTAGACCATACCATGCTCTGAAATCCTTCGGATCGATCTCCACTGCATTTCGATATGCTTCAATAGCACCTGGAATATTCTTCATCTCTAAATACTCATGTCCCATTAATGTCCAAGCAGCTAAGCAGTTTCTATCCAACCTCAACGCCTTACGGAAATAATTCACCGCTTTCAAATGCTCGCCCATTAGCGAATAGTAGTTTCCTGAGAGAGATATTTAAATACACAACAAAAAGAGTTCATAAGCATATCAAGAATTAAGTAAATAACTTCGAATGATATTTTTCTAATTCTGTACCCACAACGCAGCATGTTTCCGTGGCATATTTGTTATTATTGAAGCATCTTAGCGCTAAATTTGCTAGTTCACCTTGATTCTCTTTGATGTACAGAATATTCGAATATGTATCCATATTTTCAAATCTAAATGGATCCAAATCGACTAGTTTCTCAAACCATTCCAAGGATATGTCAAAATCTACATCAAAATCATCAATTAACTAACCATTTCCTTCTCTCTCCCTCCTCTCTTTCTATGTTTCACATACCTTGCGAGTTATAGAAGAAATGTGCTATTTGATTGATGAGATAATTCGAATTCTTGAAGAAGCACAGCAATCCATAGTTAATTTCAATTGCTAGATTATTCCTGTGTTTCTCTAAACTAAGCGAACTCGCATAGAAGTTCTTCATCCAATGCCCATTTATCTCTTAAAGCTTATTCTCCTCGCTGTTGTTGATGAGTTTACACAACTCAATCCAAGCTGACCAGAAACATGGCATGTCATTGAGTACCCCCGTGAATACTTTCTTCGCTTCTTCAAGTTTCTCCTAGTCCTTCAGCACAATCCCATAAAGATACCTTGCAGCTTCACCGAGTTAATTATTCCTATACATAAATTCGAGTCCTCTTTCGATGACACCTAGCTCAGAGTTGATAGTATGCTTCCCACCTTGTTCTAAGAGCATTTAGTCAAGTTAAAAATATCTCTCTTTTTTCTTTCAAAAGTTAAATTAAACTTTACCATCTTGAAGAATGGTCTCTTCTTTAGTTATTTCACCTGATAAATACAGTGAATAGTAGTATAAAAATATTGCATGTTGATTAGCATGCTAATGGATGAAAGGCTTGAGTAGATGAGCAGTCTTTTGATATTCTCTAAGGTCAAATAATGTCGAAGCTGCGAGGATCGCATCATATGTGTCCATCGTTGGTTCTTCGTATGTTCGAGTGAATTAATAAGATGTCTATGTGTTCAAGGCGATGAAATTTGTTAAAACTACGCTGTCCTTCATCTCCCCTTGCTTGGTAACTCCTAGGAGTAGTTCACTTGACCTGAAACAATAAAAAAGAATGGTTTTGGAGGTTCTTAGGATATCGTAAAATACTTACCATTTAGCACTCTGGTATAGTTTATAAGAGCTAAAGTATCGCGTTGCAAAGCGTAATTCTGTCTTCAAGACATCTAAGCTTGGTAGTTTCACAAACGCCTTGTCTCCATAGTTACTTTATTGCTGCTGTTCGAAGAATATGTTAGGCTAATTCATGCTTGATATTATCTCCTCTGTGAATGCTGGATTGCTTTGTTCCTAAATGTTTCTTTCAAAAAAATTTAATAATTTGATTATCTTTCTTCTGCTTGTTTTCTTCCTTAGACTTTCGAAATGATCGATCAAACTACTACTATCACCTACTTATACCCACTAATTGTGATTGCTATTTTTTTTTGAAATTGCAAGAATATATCAAAACAGGTTAGAGAAGGGGAGGGAATGAGTGTATTTTTTGTATTTATCACGGCATTTTAAAAACAAACTTGATTGCTCTCCTTAGAAGAAAGATGTGAAGGTGTCTATGGATTAGATTGGAGGGGATCAAAGAAATGTTTGTGCTGATTTTTTACAGTAGCTGATCTAATGATCTATTTTTTTAGATATTATTCAATGACAAGTAAACCTTTCTTGTCGACATAATTAGGAGAAATAAATTTGAAACAACAATAATGAATAATACTATTAGATATGTCTCATTCATTCTATGAATAATTGAATAATATCTCAATGGGATTACAATTATTATTGAAAAGAATTGTTCTTTGTTCTATTAGATCTTCAGCAAGAACGTCTTCCGTCTCTTTAAGAGTCATCAGGTTGTTTTCTACTATTCTCTATCTAGTAGTTTGCTAAGAGTTTTTTGAATATGGAATGCTAGTGCTCGTTATGAATAGCAGGCAATACCATTCTTATCCTACTCTCAGAGGTTCTCGCCATCAGCAGAGCATATTAAATGTCATTTTAAAGCTGATTTTGATTCTTTTTTATTGTTCACTTTAATTAGAAAAACTACTCATCTCTTAAGTTGTTAATGTGATTTCTGTGCTCTTTGCTAATATTTGTTCTTCATTTTCAAATAATAAATAGCTTGATCAAGATAAGTTATTTACAAAGCGAGTGCACTTTGTAGAAATAACTTTAAATATCAATATCATTGCTATTCTTATTTAATACTCACTGAAAATATGGGATTATTTGAGCAACAAAAGAGCAAATAGAAATAAAGAGAACCCTAATTTTTGTTTTAAGAACAAATCGATCATCACTTTTTTCAAATTAAGTTAAGCCACCCAGCTTCCAAAAATTATTTAGATAATTTAAGCAAGTTTCAAATACTTTTATCCCACCAAAAGGAAAAAAGAAGAAGTAGAACTAGAAATGGATATTACCGCAACAACACTCAACTCTTTTTTTCCTTTTGGTGATTCAACTCACTTTGAAATTAAGCTGAGTTTTGTTTTGCTTTTTTAAAAAAATCAAGCCAAACAACTGAGCATGCATTTATTTGTTTTTTGATATTATTTCTTCATTGAACTTATTCGTCCAGGTCTAGTATCTATTATTCTCCTTTAAAAGACTCCTTCAATTGCTTTAAAAAGTGAATTACTTGAAACTGTTTAAATTCGATTGTTTCTTGAAGATTTGAAGTGTTTCTAAACTAACAGGAGAATCTATTTATTAATTTATTTTTTCGATGCGCTTAAATGGTTCAATAAACTGATAAATGAAAAACAGAATGACTTACGAAGAAAAAACAGAAGTTTGATTTGATATGCTATTTTTGGTTTCAGATTGTTCTATGAATTTAAATGATTTTCCTTTCGATTCTCGAAACAAAAGCAAAAGATATGCAAATATATTATCCTGAAGTAAATTGTTCGTACTACGAGTGAGTGAGAGAGAGAGAAAAGGATAGTAATCCAAAAGATATTTTAAATAAAATCATTAGGTATTTCTTTTGAGATCAGAGTGAGATCAATATTCTTTTGGGGAATACTTTTTGGAAGCACCAAAATATCTTTCTGTAAGCTATGTTGTCTTGGGCCATCTAAGTACGAAAAAGCAGCCGGTTAAAATAAGCATGTGATTGGAATTATTATCCCCAGGGTTTCGGAGGGGTAATCTTTGGGGAAGGGATAATATAATATTCATTCAAATTTGCAAAAAAACAAAAGCAAAAAATAAAAAAAAGAAGAGATACATCTTTAACATTAATCTTAAAAACTATGACGATCTCCTATGGTGCTTCCCTAGGCTTGATCTTCGGATCTTGCGCTCTAGGACTCGGCTGGGGGTTCTTCAACTGGCTGACAGTTAAAAAAGTGAATTTGGTTTCTTCCAGTGAAGACCAAGGTGGTTTGAATACTCGGATGCAAGATGAAGAATCAAAAGACAGTGTCGCTGCTATTCTCGATATTGGTGCCAAGATCAAAGCAGGTGCTAAAGCCTTCCTCGCTGAAGAATACAAATTCTGCTTATACATGCTCTGCGCTATGGCAGTTATTGTGTATTTCGCAGTTGATTCTTAAAATCAAGGTGCTAGTTGGAGCCCTTTTGTTGCGATTTCCTTCCTCGTCGGTGGGTTCACTTCCATGGTATGTGGATACATTTGCATGATGATCGCTGTGGAATCGAATTATCGAGTCGCTCATTCTGCAAAGAATGGTCTTTCTGAAGGATATAAAGTTGCACTTGCAGCTGGTGTTTCCATGGGATTCACTTTGGTGTCAATCGCTTTGGCAATGATCACTATTCTTATTGTGATTTACAAAGCAATCCATGTGAATGACGATGATAATAGCACGATTGGAGAGTTATTCGAGTACATCTCTGGGTTTGGTCTTGGTGGATCAACAGTTGGACTTTTTGGCAGAGTTGGTGGTGGTATCTACACAAAAGCTGCTGATGTCGGAGCTGATTTAGTCGGAAAAGTAGAACAAGATCTCCCAGAAGATTCTCCTAGAAACCCTGCAACAATCGCTGATAATGTCGGTGATAACGTTGGAGATGTTGCCGGTATGGGTGCTGATCTTTTCGGATCTTTTGCTGAGTCCACCTGTGCAGCGTTGGTTGTTTCGGGAAACTCAATGTGTTTTTCAGATTTCAGTCTTGTAAACATCAATGATCTGCTTTACCCACTTGTAGCTTCTGCAGCCGGTATTCTCTGCTGTATTGTAATCTCTTTCTATGGTGTGTATATTAACAGAGTAGAAAAGGAAAGTCAAATCGAAATCTCATTGAAGAACTAGCTGCTATTTTCTTCTATTCTCCTTACTCCCGCTATGATCGGAGTTGCTTACATGAACCTCCCAAGCGATTTTTACCAAGGAAATGCAAATATTAGACACCCTTACCATGCTTTCATCTGCACGTTAGTTGGACTCTGGGCTGGATTAGCTATTGGATACATCACTGAATACATGACATCTCACTCGTATTCCCCAGTCAGAGAAGTTGCAAATGCTTGCAGAACAGGTGCTGCCACAAACATCATCTACGGTCTTGCCCTTGGATATCTCTCAACTATTGTGCCTATTTTCTGCATTGCTATTGCTGCTTATGTCTCCTTGAAACTCTTGAGCTACTACGGAGTTGCTCTTGCTGCACTTGGTATGCTCTCCAATCTAACTATTGGTTTAGCTATCGACGGATATGGACCGATTAGTGACAACGCAGGTGGTATTGCTGAGATGGCTGGTATGGGAGAACATGTCCGCAAGAGAACCGATGCTTTAGATGCAGCTGGTAACACCACAGCAGCAATTGGCAAAGGTTTCGCTATTGGATCAGCTGCGTTAGTGAGTTTATCATTATACGGTGGTTTCTTGACTAACTCTGCTAATCCTGAACTCGGGAGTGATGCCCTTAGTGTAAACAATTTACTGATCACAAACCCATTGATATTCTCATTTTTACTTATCGGTGCTATGCTTCCTTATGCATTCTCTGCATTCACCATGAAATCAGTCGGTAAGGCTGCTTTGGAAATGGTCGAAGAAATCAGAAGACAAATTAGAAACGAACCAGGCATTCTCACTGGAGAGAAAGAACCTGATTATCAATCTTGCATTTCCATCTCAACTAAGTCCTCTCTCAAGGAGATGATCGCACCAGGCGCACTCGTTATCCTCACTCCTCTTGTGGTAAAGCGAAAAATACAAATAAATAGATTTTAAGTTCCAAAATAATTGTAATTTCAAAAACTAATTTGATTCATTTTTTTTAGACTGGTTTATTGTTCGGACCTGTTGGAGTTGCTGGTTTATTACCAGGAGCACTTGTTTCAGGTGTCCAAATGGCTATTTCCTCTTCTAACACAGGTGGTGCTTGGGATAATGCTAAGAAATACATCGAAGGTGGAAACCTCAAGAACGAGCAAGGTGTCTATCTCACCAAGGGCTCTGAAGAACACAAGGCTGCTGTCATCGGTGATACAGTCGGTGATCCATTGAAGGATACATCTGGACCTGCTTTGAATATTCTTGTTAAGTTGATGGCAATTCTATCTCTAGTTTTTGCTAGATTCTTCTGTAAGACTGGTTTCCTCGCATCAAGCAGCCTCCTCGGACCAGACTGAAGAGAACAAAAATGTGATAATTCTGTACAGCTGATTATCGAGAATCCCCCAGATAAATTTTAGTGTATTTTTATATAATATTTGTTGTCGTCTTCCTCCTTGCCTGCACAGAAATGTCAATTGTTAAAATTGAATTGATTGAAAAAATTGGGGTGGGGGGAGGTAATTCAAGAAGAAAATAAAGCATTTTTTCAATGAATCAAGAATGATTGTTTTATTTTATGAAAAAACAATCTATTAATTATCCATATCTTTTGAGTCTTTTCGGGTTTGGAGAATGAGTTAAAATCTTAAAGATCGTTTCAATTAATTTAAAAATCGAATTCTTTTGCAGTGGGTATTTTAAGAAGATCTGTTAATTTCTCATATGGGAAATGATCGATTTGGAAGTGAAGGATGGGAAGATTGAATTAAGATTCAAAAAGTTAAATATCTTACGATAAATGATTTGCACAATAAATAATTCCTGCATTTACTAATATTCAAAAAATCACAAAGAGAATTCCTTTTTGGCATTGGAATAAAATCAATTTTCGTCAAAAGCCATTTAGCATAATCAGTTGAGTTAAAACAGAAAAAACATCAAACTAAAATACATAACAAAGCAGTAAACTACCTTCATTTCACAATTAATTAGAGGATCATTTTTGTAATTTTCAAAAATCTAGCTTTTGTCCTCTAGCACATTTCTTTTTCAAGTTTCATTATGATTTGGTATGTTTCCTTCCTTAATTGTTGTACATCCTCTAACCTATAGCAATATCGTCTCCAGGATAACTAGCAGCTATCCGACCTTCTTCTTCAAGGTTCATCAACCTATATAAAGCATTTGAATATTTATTTATTATTATCATTTCATCTTATTTATCTTTTTATTTATTCTATTCTTATTTTCTTCTTCTTCATATAATTCTTTCACGAGATTTAACAATATTTTTCTTGTAAGTTGATTGCATGTACTTTCTTCATTGATTTCCATGCATTGCTTGCTAGCTTGTTTGTTTGATTCATTTCATTTCGATCATCACAAAGCTAGCAGCATTCAATCAACAATTTCAATTTTTCAAAACACATTCTCTGTGGATAATTATATTTGGTCACTTTCGACTTCTCAACTGCCCGTTGAATTGATAGCTTTGCATCTTGAGAAGATCTGAATCTTGGAAAGATTTGTGTAAAAAACAGTTAATCCTGGAGATCTATTTCGAACCTAAACTCTATCGGGACAGAGATAAAAACTAGTTTTTTCCTATTTCAGAACTCGATCAAAAGTGTCCATAATTTCGCACAATAAGAAGAAAGCTTAGCGATGAAGGTAGCTTTTTAGGAGGGATGATGGCACAAAGAGCTTCAACGGTGATCTTTGCTTTTGAATTGGGAGTCAATTTGAGAAAGTATTGCTTTGTTAATTAATTTGTATTTTTAACTTAATTTAAGTTAAATTCTTTCTAACTGACATTTCAAAATAGCTTAGTTTCGGGGATTCAATAATTTAAATGATGTGTGAGTTATTTGATTTGATTTCCCCATAGATATACTACGATTTAATTAAAAGAAGAAAGGGATTAAATAGAGATTAATAGGATTTATGATAATTTACAAGAAGAACAAGGATATGAAGAATGAAGACAAAATGAATGAGGGATTGATTCTTGGGTGAATTGAGTGCATAATTTGAATTGAAATGGCAAATCTACTTAAAAAATTTAAACATTTTTTAAAATAAGCAACAATCTAAAAAAACAAACAAACAGACTGCAATCTTCTCAATCCAAAATTTATTCAAATTGGCTGGAAGATGTCTCCCTTGCTTGGAAGTTCTCTCTTCTCATACGCTTATTAAAGAGAATTCAAAAAATAATGCAACATTCTGCATTATTCTTCTTTTCTCTGATTTTAAACAAAATACGGATTTCTTCATTTCTTCTTGGTAACAGTCTTGGAGAGCCAGTCGAGTCCTTCGAAGAGACCTTCTCCACTGAGAGCACAGGTTCCTTGGATGAACCATTCACGTCCTCTGAGACTTGCGAGTCCGAGTTTCTCGGTGATCTCAGTGACATTCATCACACCTTGATCTTGCTTGTTGGCGAAGACCAAAAGTGCGGCTTCTTTCAAGTCGTCTTCGGAGAGCATTCTCTGGAGTTCTTCCTTGGCGATCTCGATACGCTCCTTATCTGAGGAGTCAATAACGAAGATGAGGCCTTGAGTGCCTTGGAAGTAGTGTCTCCACAAGAGTCTGATCTTATCTTAACCACCGACGTCCCATACAG
>Ga0302271_10003340_pt1 | contig 13634 bp, 10 predicted proteins | sample III_Bog_N1_1_FD_198767 | JGI IMG/M metagenome (GOLD analysis project Ga0302271, IMG submission 198767) | Peat permafrost microbial communities from Stordalen Mire near Abisko, Sweden - III_Bog_N1_1 | ecosystem: Environmental > Terrestrial > Soil > Wetlands > Peat | place: Sweden: Abisko... | reverse complement strand
TTTTCATAGTAATGACATAAACTGGGGCTTAAATTTGTCGGAGGCGTTTAAACTTTATGATAGTAACAAAGTTTCCTTTGGTGCTGATTTCATAAAATACGGTGGAAAAGCTGAGAATATTTATGCAATGAACGGGAATGGTATAACTCTCTCTGACACCACGTTATATGAGCTTGGTGCATACGCAGTTATACAGCAAAGAATTATTGATAAGGTAACTCTCAATGGAGGTGTACGAATTCAGCACAACCAAAGATATGGTAATGAATGGATTCCTTCTGCAGGTCTTTCATGGCAGTTATCCACCTTGACAACCTTGAAAACAATAATTTCTAAAGGATTTCGCAGTCCCACAATTCGAGAACTGTACATGTGGAACCATAATCCGAATTTGCAACCTGAGCGAATTATGAGTTATGAAGCTGGTATTTCCAGATCATTTATGAACGGGAAATTGAATACCGAGCTTACTGGATATATTATCAATGGTGATAATTTGATTGTTACAGGCGCGATGGGAAATCTTTACAACAGTGGTGTGACCAGGAATAAAGGAATCGAAGTTGCGGTTAATGCAATTCCAAACAAGAATCTCACAATCAATGTGTCCTATAGCTATATTAACATGAAATCTCCTCTCTTCGCGACTCCCAAACATAATCTCTTTATTGGAGCGAGATATAATTTGAAAAAAATAGGCATTTCAGCAAATATTCATCAAATTAATGACTTAAATACTGATGCGATTACTATTTCTAAACTTGAAAGCTATACTCTTCTCAGTGCAAAACTGGTATGTCATTTATCTTCCAACCTCGAAATTTTCACGAGTGCCGAGAATATTTTGAACCAACACTACGAGATTAATCGTTACTACCCGATGCCCGGAGCAACAATTTTTTGTGGAATCAACTATAAGATAGGCAATTAAAAAGCCACAACAATCTAAAATTAAGATTGTTGTGGCTTTAAAGTAGCGGGGACAGGACTCGAACCTGTGACCTCCGGGTTATGAGCCCGACGAGCTACCAACTGCTCTACCCCACAGTATATTGTTGTTATAATGAACGTCTTTATTCTCTAAGAGGGTGCAAATGTAAGGAGAAAAAACGAGAAATCAAAAAAATCTTTGTGTATCGTTTTATTTTCATGTAAGTTTGAAAACTATTGAAAAATTGAGAGAATGCCGAAAGAGAGAAAACGAGATAAGCTCAAAAAATTATTTCAAAATCCATACAGGATAGTCATATTTAATGATCTTAATCTGCATATAATTAAGCAGGTGAGATTCAATGCGCGGACTTTTGTCATGGCAAATGTTTTTGCAGTAATTTGTCTAATCATAGGAGTTACCGTTTTAATTGCATTTACACCTTTGCGGGAGTATATTCCGGGTTACCCAACCGGGAAAATGAGACAGATGTTAATTCGAAATGTCTTGGTTGTTGATTCACTTGATCTTGAGATTCAAAGACGGGATCGGTATTTTAATGATTTTAGAGCTATGTTAGCCGGCGAAACTTCGTCTGATACATTAGTTAAACACACATCAGTAATAAGGCCTGATAAAATGCAATTTAAAAAGTATGATCACGACAGCCTTTTTAAAAATGAAATTGCACAAGAACAGATAAATTTGGGAGTAAATTCAGGTCTATCCACGAAAGGAGGAGTCGCCGGATTACTATTTTTTCCTCCTCTTAATGGTTTGGTCACCGGAAAACACGATATCGGCATCGGTCATTATGGCGTCGACATAGTAGGAAAACTAAATTCGCGTATATCAGCTACGCTAGATGGTACTGTGGTATTTGCCGGTTGGACGATCGATACAGGTTATGTTATCTATATTCAGCATGAACAAAATCTGATAACAGTTTATCGTCATAATGCAGAACTTCTTAAAATTCAGGGTGATAAGGTCCGGGCTGGCGAGGCGATTGCAATCATGGGGAACTCCGGAAAAGAGACGACCGGTCCACATTTGCATTTCGAAATGTGGCTAAACGGTGTTTCTGTTAATCCTGAAGATTACATCAAATTCTAAATCTTTTGTATGAAGAATATTGCGATACTTGGTTCAACTGGTTCAATTGGTAAACAAGCTCTTGAGATAATAGATAATAATCCCGAAAAATTCAAAGTGGAGGTTTTGACGGCAAATAATAATGTCGAATTATTGATTGAACAGGCAAAAAGATTTCGTCCAAATGTTGTTGTCATTGCAAAGGAAGAGAACTACGAAATTGTTAACAAGGCTCTTGCAAACGAGTGTATTAAGGTTTATACTGGATCTGCTGCATTGGCTCAGGTTGTTGAAATGGGAAGCATTGACCTTGTCCTGACTGCAATGGTGGGTTATTCAGGACTCCTTCCGACAATTAATGCTATAAAAGCCCGAAAACAAATTGCTTTGGCGAATAAGGAAACGCTTGTTGTGGCTGGAGATCTGATTAATAAGCTTGCTTCTGAAAACAAGGTGGATATTCTTCCTGTTGATTCAGAACATTCAGCGATTTTTCAGTGTCTTGCCGGTGAATATATGAATCCTGTTGAAAAGGTAATACTCACCTGTTCAGGGGGACCATTTCACGGAATGGATGAAAAAACCATTGCTGGAGTAAAGGCAAAAGATGCTTTAAAGCATCCAAACTGGGATATGGGAGCAAAAATAACCATTGATTCAGCTACACTAATGAATAAGGGATTTGAAGTAATCGAAGCAAAATGGCTTTTTGGATTAAGACCTGAGCAGATTGAAGTTGTTGTACACCCTCAAAGTATCATTCACTCAATGGTTCAGTTCTGCGACGGATCAATCAAAGCACAGCTTGGATTACCGGATATGCGATTGCCGATCCAATATGCTTTTAGCTTTCCCGAGCGGATTTGTAATACTTTTCCGAGGTTGAATTTTGCTGCTTTCCCAACGTTAACATTTACAGCCCCTGATACGAAAATTTTTCGTAATCTTGCACTTGCTTACGAAGCGTTGGAGAAGGGGGGTAATCTGGCTTGTATTCTGAATGCAGCGAATGAAATTGCAGTCGAAGCATTCTTGAAAGGGAAAATATCTTTTCCTGATATATGGATTGTAAATGAAAAGATTATGCAAAAATCGACTTTCATTGCACACCCCAATCTCGACGATTATATTGCTACGGATCGTGATGCACGCGAATATGCTGCAGAATTGGTAGGCATATTGCAATTAAAAAATTGATATCGTTATAAATATGGTTATTCTAATTAAAGCTGCGCAACTAATTTTTAGTCTCTCAATATTGGTCATTATTCACGAATTTGGCCATTTCATTTTTTCAAAAGCTTTCAACTGCAGGGTAGAGAAATTTTATCTCTTTTTTGATCCATGGTTCTCTCTTTTTAAATTTCAAAAAGGTGAAACTGAATATGGTATCGGATGGCTTCCTTTGGGTGGTTATGTGAAGATTTCAGGTATGATTGATGAGTCGATGGACAAAGAACAAATGAAACTACCCCCTGAACCCTGGGAGTTTCGTTCGAAGCCTTCCTGGCAACGCCTGATCATTATGATTGGAGGTGTTTTATTTAATCTGATCCTTGCCATTATCCTTTATTCTGCTGTACTATTTGTTTGGGGAGACCAATATCTTCCTACAAAAAATGTAAAATTCGGAATCGCTGTCAGTGAAACAGGGAAAGAGATGGGTCTTCGCAATGGAGACAAAGTAATTTCTGTGGATGGGAAAGAAGTTGAAGATTTTAATAAAATCATTTCTGTAATTGTCTTAAATGGAGCTAAAACCATTGAAGTATTACGTAATGAGGAAAAAGTTGTGGTGCCGGTCAAAAACGAGATAATTCCTAAACTTCTTAAGGATAGGTACATCATTAGCTTGCGAATTCCTTATAAGTGCAAGATTATTGGCTTCGGTAAAGATTCGCCAGCTCGGGATGCCGGACTCGAAATTGGTGATGAAATAATGACCGTCAACGGCTTTAGCTTCCAATACTATGATCAGTTTACTGACACCCTTGCGATGTCAAAGGGAAAGACGATCAATACTTTAATAAAACGAAAAGGATTAGAGAAAACCGTTCCGGTAAAAATTGGAGCGATGGGAATTCTCGGAATTCAGCCGGAATATAATGTTGATGGGTTATTTGAATATAAAACAATTAGTTACGGGTTTTTTGCTTCCATTCCGGCGGGAATTTCCAAGGGTTATAATGCCGTTGGTAACTATCTGAAACAATTCAAATTACTTTTTGCACCGGAGACAAAAGCATATGAATCGTTAGGTGGTTTTATTGCAATTGGGAATATTTTTCCAAGTGTATGGGATTGGGAATCGTTCTGGAATTTGACAGCTCTCCTTTCTATCATCCTTGCGGTCATGAATATTCTTCCAATTCCGGCACTTGATGGCGGACATGTCCTGTTTCTCCTTTTTGAAATAGTTACAGGACGAAAACCAAGTGACAAATTTCTGGAATATGCGCAGATTGTGGGAATGGTTTTACTCTTCTCGTTGCTTATTTATGCGAATGGAAATGATATTTGGAAATGGTACCGGGGGTAATTTTGGATAATTGATTTTAAACCGTAAATTATTTTAGGTCTGAGCTGAATAATGTATCAATGGAAATACTACTTTTACGTTTGAACAAATTAATCGTGAAATAATGATTTTACTGGCAATTTCAGGTGGGCATATTCTCATTGTGGTAATAGCCCTGTTACTACTGTTTGGCGGCAAAAAAATTCCTGAGCTAATGGGTGGCATTGGAAAAGGGATGAAAGATTTCAAAAAAGCCATTAAAGAGGATGATGAACCATCAGGGAATATTTCGAAGGAGGTACCGAAAGATGACAATAAACTTAAAGTTGATAATAAAAAAGAGCCTTTGAAGGAATAGGTATCTTATTATTTTAAAGGAAGCCCCGGACAATCATTTGTCCGGGGCTTCCTTTTGATATAATCGTGTCAATTTAATCCCTTTTCATGATTCCGTAGCATATTATTTTTACAATAGAATCGACACTCTTCCCAAGGTCTGTTGAGCGGTAAGGACCGGCAGACAAAGGCATTTCTAGTCCCCGGATAGCGGTAGTGATTCCAATCGCAACGAGTGCAAAATCTTTAACTATAAATTTTCGTTGACGCGCGCCTTCGAGTAGGATTCGCTTCATCATTCTGATCTCTTCCTGGTAATATTGTGACTTTATCTTATCAATAAACTCAACAGCAGCAGTATCGTTTTCAATTGCATTGTAAAAATTAGCCAATTGCCTGTATGTCGTGATTTTGGTCATCACATAGTCCTTTAATTTTTCAGCAGGATCAATATCTTTTTGAAGGACTTTAGAAAGCTCTTCGCGTAAGATATCTGCTTCTTTTTGAATAACTTCCTGAAAAAGATCTTCTTTACTACTGAAATAGTAATAAAGTGAACTTTTGCCTTTTCTAACAGCATTGGCAATATCGTCAAGGGTCGTTTTCTTGTATCCGTACTTGCTGAAGATCTCCTGAGCAATCTTAAGAATATTTTCTCTTACAGCGTCCCTTTTAATGCTACTATTCTCGATATTCATTGTATAAAATTAATAAAACTGTTGGGTCAAATATAACTATTTTAGTCAAGTGCAAAAAATCAGGCAAATTTTGACATATAAAGTTATAAAATTGAAATGATTAATCGTAATTGATTTAAAATTTGATGGTTTTACTATTCATATAACTTTTGTTTGTAACAATTGTTCAACAGAATTTGAAATAGTAATGAATATTTTTCGTGGCGTTATTAACTCTGACAGAACCGAGTGTCCTGTCAGAGGCGATTGAATATATATAAACGATTAGGGCCTGAATAAAATTAATGATGCAAATGTCATAAAAAAAAATAAGCTGTGACCAAAATGATATGACTATTCGCAAACCACTTGGCAAACGTAAAACTTTATTCAACAGTTGTTGATATTTTGGCAATAAGTGTAAGCAGGAGATTTTGTTAGTTGTTTTTGAGAAAATCAATAAAAGTCGGATATTTTCGCTCTGAAATTTTTAGTTGCGTCTTTTCAATCGCGGCATTATGATTCAAAACACAAATCCTTTTTTGGTATTTGATATGGTCGATAAAATTGCAGTTAACGATTAGGGCATCATGAATTCTGAAGAAAGTATTTTTGGGCAGAACCTCTTCAATTTTCTTCAAATGTGTTGTAACTAGCTTATAGTCACCATTAAATTCGTCAAGATATATTTTAGTATAAGCACCATCTGCCTCGCAGTAAATTATTTTTTCTGGTGACAGGAAATGAATTTCATCGTTACTTTTAATTAATATTTTACCATTTTTTTGTGTATTTAAGGCGCCGTACAGTGGCTGCAAGTCTTTACTTGCAATTCGCTCGATTGCTTTATTTACTGCGTGTATCAGTTCCTCCGGAAGGATTGGCTTTAAAAGATAGTCGATTGCATCTATTTTGAACGCATTTATTGCAAATTCATCATGAGCAGTGATGAAAATGATGTGCTTATTATTTTCCAGCCGGTCGAAAAGCGCAAATGCATCCATATCTCCGAGTTGAATATCTGAAAATACCAAATCATACTGTATGACAGGAAGGATGTCAAGTGCCATTTTCCCGGAATCAATAAGAGCAACAACTTTTATATCAGGACAATGTGTCTTAATCATCATTGCCAGATTTTTCCCCAGTAAAGGTTCATCCTCTATGATTACTGCATTAATCATTTTCGATTTTTTTTATTTTTAAAGGAATTTCGATTGTCACTATTGTTCCATGTTGGTTTTCATCTGTATGAGATTCAATCCGAACAAAGGCATGCTTTTCAATTAATGCAATTCGTTCTTTCGTAATTTTTGTTCCCAAACCTGTTTCACGCTGTTTATCAGACGAAATTCCTTTTCCATTGTCTTCTATAATGACCGTTAATCGCTCTCCGGATATAACGGCTAAGATATTAATTCTTTTCTCAAAAATAGTGAGTCCGGTGAACCCATGTAAAATTGAGTTTTCAATAAAAGGTTGAATAATTAGAGGAGGAATCATAATCAACGTTGGACTTATTCCTTCAGGACGAATTATGGAATAATTAAATGGTTTACTGTATCTTGTCTGTTCAAGCTTCATATAATTTTCAATCATTAAGAGCTCCTCTTCAAGCGAAATCTCGTTGACCCTTACGCTTTTAAGAACATTGCGTAGTAATGTGGCAAAACGACCAAGATAGAGTGTGGCTTCCTGTTTATGTCCCATATTAATCAAAGCGTTGATCGAGCTAATACAGTTAAAAACAAAATGTGGGTTCATTTGAGCTGCAAGTGCATCGGCTTTAAGTTTCAGCATTTGTTGTTGGGCAACAGCTTTCCTGAGTTCCTTTTCTTTTAAAATTCTGAATACTTCGAATAAAATTAAAAGGATGAATATTGATGTAAGTATCCGAAACCACCATTTTTGATAGAAAGCGGGAGCAATTTTGATGTTAAATGAACTTTGCATTGATGACAGAACACCTTCCTTATTAAACGCCTCAATTCTAAACAGATATTTACCGACCGGAAGTTGGTCGTATTTAATACTACGAACTGTGTAAGGAACCTCATGCCAATCATAATCGTATTTTTCAAGCCTATATCTGTAGGTAATCCCCTCCGGGTCAGACAAAGAGACACACAGGAAGTTTATTTCAATTTCTTTACATTTGCAATCCAAATCAATTGTCTTGTTTTCGTTTAGTTTAAATCCTGATATTGATTTTTTTCCGCCTTTGTGGTCATAAACGATCAGCGATTCCAGGTGAACCGGAGGGAGATGATTGGCCCTTACAACCATTGAAGGGACAAATTTTACAACGCCTCTTGTTGAAGGTATCCAAATCGAACTATCTGAACAAACAATTGCTCCGTTTTGTACAACCTCTTCTCCCTGATAGCCATTCTTGTAATCGAAATAGGAAACCGCTTTTTCGTTTTTGTAAAACCGGTCAAGACTAATTAACCCGACACCTTTTATTGTGCCAAAATAAATATTTCCGAAATATGATTTAAGATCTAATACCGCCTCTGCGATTTCGTTTGTTAAAACCGGTTTACAGGTTTTGTAGTCATAGAAATATATTCCATATCTTGTTGCAATCCAAATGTTTCCTTTTGAATCGGTCACACTGCTGTATACTCCTTTGGTATATCCAAATTTTGAAGTGTCGGGAGCCAGAAAGTTTTTTCCATCGTAAAAAACAGTATTTTCTGCCCCTCCCATCCGATAAATATTATTCTTGTCTTTGAGAATATCAAAGACTTGAGGCAAGTTAAATTCCACGTTATCAAAAACTTTAACAAAACCATTTTTTTCGAAAACAAGACTGTTTTCTCCGGCATAGATCATTGCTTGATTGTCAACATCCTCGTAAATATGCAAATAGATTTGTGCAGGTAAATGTGGAACTTTTTTAAATTGCTTTCCATCGAATTGAAGAACTCCTTTAGTTGTTGTAAATAAAAGATTTCCATTTGACTTCTTTAAACTTCCAATATAAAAAGAGTCTGTTTTAAGCTGACTTTTATAGGAATCTATTCTTTTGAAATCATTCCCGTCATATTTAGTTAATCCTTTTCCATAAGAGGCAAACCATAAGTTTTTTGCATCATCCTCGATAACCCCCCAGATCTGCTTTTCGAGCTTTCCTGGAATATAATATTTTTTAAAAGCTAATGAATTTGAATAATAAAAACCATTGTGAGTGCCAATCCACAAACGTCTTAATTTATCAATATATAGCATGTTTATCTTGTCATTTTCAGGGACTTCAAAAAGGATCTCAGTCTGATTTCCTTTTTTTCGAAAGAGCCTGTTACCAGAGGAATAGTACCAGATATTATTAATTTGCTGAAGATTATTCAGTTCCGGTTGATCGAAATGATCAAGAAATGACATTTCGCCTGTGCCAATCTTATAAACATCGTTTGAACGGGAAACAGCCATTTCGGAGCCATTTCTCAGTGCTTTGCCGACAATATTTAATTTTGTCAGCTTGTTATTTTCCGTGTGCCAAATGCTTTTGTTTGAGTCCTCAATCCAGAATGCTTTGTTTGAGTCGATTGAAAACCAGACTGCGTCTAAATCGGAACTTATTATTGGCTGTGTAACATGAAAGTTTTTACCGTCAAAAAAGGTTATTCCGCAATTGGTGATCATCCATAACTTTCCGTCATTGAAAACCAGATTGCGGCATTGGCTGCGCAGCATATTCGTCCCGAAATAGTACGAATAGACAGAATCGTTACGAATTATCCCAATTCCCTGTTTCGTCAGGAAATATATTTCGTGTTGATCTCCTTCTACGATATCATTGATTGTTTCTCCAATGGGGATATTGAAGTTTCTAAACTTTAACCCATCAAATCTGCTTATACCGCCATTAGTCGCAATCCAAATAAATCTCTTTTCGTCCTGGATTATTTTATTGACATCGGACTGTATGAGTCCTTCATTGACACTGAAGTGCTGCAAACTATATTGCTGAGCTTTGAGGGCTATTGCCTGAAGCAAAAACATGAACGAGAATACCCAAAAAAGCCACGATTTCATTGATAGCCTGTTTATGTGTTTAGCGTCAAAAAGATAGTTTGATGCAAAAATACAAATTCAGCACTAATTAATGAACTTATTTCAATTTCTCTTTTAGATTAGAGTAGCCAGCCTTGCTTACCTTAAGTTTGGCTCCCTGTTTGGTCAGTACGATCCAGGACTCTTTTTCATATTGCTGAATTTCAGAAATATGTGACAAATTTAATAAATAGGAGCGATGAATCCGCACAAATTGATTTGCGTCAAGATGTTCTTCGAAAAATTTCATCGTTTTTTGTTTCATAAAATGACCTTCGTTACAATATATCATTACGAAATCATCTTGTGATTCAATATATTGGATTGACTCTACCGGAATAACCTGTATTTTTCGTCCCGATTTGACTACAATCCGGTTTAGGATTCCCGATTCTTCATCATGTGTTTTAATTAGTTTGTTGATTTCGGGATCAATGCTTTTCGTTTTTAGTTTTTCAACTGCTTTGTTCAGAGCGGCTGTTACTCTTTCTGAGGGATATGGCTTCAGAAGATAATCAATAGCATTCGCTTCAAAAGCACGGATCGCATATTGATCATAGGCTGTAGAAAATATAATAACTGGCGGGTTTGACACCAACTCGAGCATTTCGAAACCCGTGATTTTGGGCATTTGAATATCAAGAAAAACCAGATCAGGATTTTGTTCCTGAATCGCAAGAACTCCTTCGAAGCCATTTGAACATTCGCCGACAATCTCTACACGTTCGTCCTTCGAAAGGTAATGACGCAATAAATCTCTTGCAAGAGACTCATCGTCAATTATTAATGTTTTTATCTTATTCATTGTTTTATGATTATGTCAGTTTCTTTGTGGAATTTTATCTGTTACATCCGGAATAACGAGTGTCACCGAAAATCGGGTTTCAGCTCGTTCAATGGTAAGAAGTCTTGAGCTTCCATATAAAAGCAGGAGCCGGTCATTTATATTAGCCAGTCCGACACCCTCTCCTTTAAGTGGAACGGATTCAGGATCAAAGTCATTGATCACTTTTATTTCCATTGCATCGGGTATTTTATTTGCTTTTAAAATAACTTCAACGGGTTTGGATGTTTCGTAAACGCCATATTTGATCGAATTTTCGAATAGTGGCTGAAGAATTAGGTTTGGAATTAAATGATGATTGCATTCTTCTTCAACTTCGAACCGATAAAGCAGGTTATCGCCGAATCGTATTTTTTCAATTTGCAAATACAAACCGATATTTCGCAATTCGACCTCAAGAGTAACCATATCATCCTGTTGCTTACGCAGTGAATAGCGCATAAAGTCGGATAAGGCAATCACCATTCCATGAGCTTTTTCGGGATTGGTTAAGGTGAGCGATGCGATCGAATTCAGTGTATTAAACAGGAAATGGGGGTTTATTTGTGATTTCAACGCACTCAGTTGGGTCTTTCGGATCTGATTCTGCCATTCCGCTTCTTTAAGTTGCCTTTCGAGGTTATGTTGCCTGTAAACATAAGTATAATAGAGGCTTACAAGCAGAGCATAAAATAGTAATCCACCAAATATTCGTTCTGTTAGTATGTTTTTTAAATATAGATCGTACAGCGAATCATTGATTAAAGTCTTGGCAATGATTGCTGAAGAGAGCATCCAAATTGAAGTAAAAACGAGTGCTGCAGCGATATGACTTGCAATAATTTGAATAACAGCACTTTTTTCAGGGTCGTTGTACCGAACTACGTACCAGATTGCAACTCCTAAAATTCCGAGTACCAGACTATAAGTAAGCCCATCAATAAAAGCCACAGAAACAGGCAGTATTTGAAAATAGCTATTAAATACTGCCTGAGTAATTCCTATGGCTATCGGGAAAAACCAGTAGATCAACCCCGAAATTTTATTTGCTGTTACAGGATGCTCCATCGTAATTGGCTATGGCATCGTGTTTACTTCCCCCCCGCCAAAGATACAGGTCCCTTTGATTATCACTACTTTTCCTCCACTTGTTCTCGAAATAACCGAAGGGCCCCGTTTATCTTCGAATCCACCAAAAATCGAAACAACTTCAACTTTTACATTCCAATCCTCGGGAACGATAATTTTAGTACCTCCAAAAATATTTGCGACATCAATTGTGCATCCCGGTACAGGTTTCGCGTAACGAAGATTAATTTTTGATCCGCCAAAAATTGCTGTAATTTTCCCTCCCTGGAAGTTTTCACTTACAATTGAGATGGTTCTGCCACCAAAAATTGCGGTTTCGTCAATATAATCCGTTGAACTTTGGGAATCGCTTCCAAGATTACGAAAATGTCTTCGGTGTGACGAACGGTTCCATTGAAGAATAAAAGATATGCCAACGAGAATGAATATTGCAGGCCAAAAATTCTCCCAATCTGGAAAGCCAAATAAAAAGAAAGTGCCAATGCCAATAAGAACAATGGCTGGAGTATAAGCTCTTCGTGCCAATTGGAAAATGCCGATAACAATTAGTAGCATTGGCCAACTGATCAAATGATGGAAAATTTCATAGTCGAGCCACCCATAATTTCTGGCTAGCAGAATCGCACCAATTAACACGAAAATAATGCCCAAAAATGTTCGGGAATCGTAATTTTTGCTTTTATGCCGGATAGAAGATGGTTCATTCTGTTCCGGTGAATCGTCGTACTTAATCATTTTTTTATTTTTTTTAATTGTTCACTTGAAATGGATTTTTAAACCAACGCAAAACTAATCCCTCCGGTAGATGGTGAGAACCCTAAATCGGCAAGTGTCAGTAAAATATCGGTAAACAGCTGCAATTAGCTTTTGGAAACCCTGCCTGCGGCGCTGATCATTGATCGCAACTCGGTGTTGAGCTTCTTTTCATCAATTAAGTCTTCGAGTTTTAAATGCATTCTATATCGCCAGTAATGTTGAGCTATGGCAGGAACATTGATCCGTTCCCCCTCGGTATTGTCCCATCTGAGGTGTCCATCCATGGCCAGAAGGTCCTGTATCGGGAATATGGCCCACATCGCAGGTGAATAGAGGTGCATATTTAAAATGTCACGGGCAACCCAGGGTTCCATGAAAGGTGGAAATTCCCCCTTTTGACCCATCACCAGTCTGAAAAACCGCTCGCTATGCAAACGATCTTCTTCCCACCAACCCCTCAGAGTCGACATATCATGGGTTGATGTCGAACAAACTGATAAATACGGAGCATCGGCAGGATGAGCAAATTCTACCGTTGGATCCTTCGGCATTCGTTGTATCTCAAGGCTTAAGATTCCTAAATCGCGCATAACACCCGAAACGCAATCGGGTACCATCCCTAAATCTTCTCCACAAATCAACATGTCGGTGGCATTCATAATGGCAGGTAGCAACCATAATGCTTGCTTTTTCCAAAAATCTTCGTGCCGGCGGTAGAAAAATTCGATGTAGAGATCATCGAGTAAATACCGCATTTCAGCTTTCAGGTTAAGGTAGGAATTGGTATTGTGAAATGCTACCCTTGGATGAAAAAGTGCGGGGTGATATGGATCGCGAATAAAAAGAACTTCTGTAATCAGCGAACAAAGGCCATCGCGAATGCGAATCTCTTTTCCAGTGAGTTCTACTCCCTTCTTTTTGGCTTCAAAATAATCCCAAACTTTACGCTGTGTGTTATATGCCAGCTTTAAATTGTATTTACCAGGTTCATATTCTGTCAGATACTTTAATTTCACCTCTTCAGTTTCCTCACCAAATAATTCCCATAGAAAATAGTCACGGATGTAAGGTTTGGTAAATCGTTCTTCATTGAAGATAATTCCTCTTTCAATAATTTCATCGCGACTGAACGGAAGTGCAGGTCTGAAATGCCCCAGAATTCCCTGAATCTGATCAATAGGAATTTCCCAGATCCTGAAAAATCCAAGAATGTGATCGATACGTGTTGCATCAAAATAGAGCGACATATGTTTTAACCGCTTATTCCACCACGAAAAATTGTCTTCAGCCATTTTCCCCCAATTGTAGGTTGGAAATCCCCAGTTTTGACCAAGATCTGCAAATTCATCC
>Ga0302271_10003336_pt1 | contig 13649 bp, 14 predicted proteins | sample III_Bog_N1_1_FD_198767 | JGI IMG/M metagenome (GOLD analysis project Ga0302271, IMG submission 198767) | Peat permafrost microbial communities from Stordalen Mire near Abisko, Sweden - III_Bog_N1_1 | ecosystem: Environmental > Terrestrial > Soil > Wetlands > Peat | place: Sweden: Abisko... | reverse complement strand
CCTAGCCACTTTCTGTAAATAGTAAGCTGCTGATATTAAATCTTAGTCACAATAAACTCACTGATCTTTCCATGCCAATTCTTAAAGAAGTCCTAATTCGAAATTCTTCTTTGGCTGAATTGTACCTTGGATGGAATAAAATTGGATCGAAAGGAGGAGTTGAAATTGCAGCAGGATTATCAAATAGCTTTGTTCTTAAGGTTAGGAAAAAAATACATAAAAATTCAAATAATAATCTTTTTTGTTTTAAAAATTAAAAATTGTTTGATTGCTTCCTAGGTACTTGATCTCAGCCATAATAGTTTGGGATAAAACTCGAATCTCAAAAGTGGAGTTAAAATCATCGAAAGTTGCTCAAAAATAGAATCTGGTGTCATTCATCTTGATCTCTCCTACAACTTATTTCAACCAGCTGAATGTGTCCAAATAGCTGCGACTCTGGCAAAAAATAAAACGCTTTATGGGTATTGCATTATTTTTAAACAGTTTTTATGAGTAAAATAATATCTTGGACTAATTTTCTTTTAAAAGATTTCATTTTGAAGGCAATGAATCTGATTCACTAGTAGATTCCAGAGGTTTTATTTTTTTCCCTGAAGAAGACTAAATTCTCTAGAAACACATAGCCACACATACACTGATGAGAAGGGATATAAAGTCTGTGAAATGTTTGGGATTCAATAAGTAATTTTGATTTACTTTTTTCTTTTGCTTTGATTAAAAAAGATTCTTTGTCTTTGTTTTCTCACCATGACATTAGACTCTAGAATTTCAGTTGCAATGTCACTGATAATTGTTGGATTTGTGATGGCTGGTAAGAAATTGAATTCGCAGTGACTGAGGGATGCAACGAAGCTTTCTCAGGTGAACCAGCATTTTTGCATCTTGATTTCGAAGATTTCAAACCAATAAATATGGAGAAAGATCCAGCAGATCCGACTCGATTTGTGCTTCGAAGAATGTGTCCTCCTAATCGAAGAGTCCATTTCTTTTTTACGAATCCATGCACAAGGATATTATTTGAATCGAACGATTATGAAAAGATAACATTTCATGCAAGTGACCAAAGTTCTAACATTTTTGAAGGCGATATTTTTGAAGAATGCGCTGTAGGAGGAACAGTTGGTACTTAAGAATAAGCTTTGTAAAAAATAGATGGTAATTTACTATCCACAGCAGGAGCACCTGAAGATTCATCTCATTCTCCAAAGAAAAATCAAAAGCAGAACAGTTAAAATAAGAATTAGCATCATTTGATGTAAGGTAAATTGAGGAGATTTAATGTGAAGTATTTAGATGGAACTGTTTAGGAATACATCGTCCCGACAACAGTAAACTACGTCGATACGAGATTACATCAAAATATTGTCAAAAAGAAGGGAGATTATGAAGTCTAAGTGAAGTGTTTACCAAGATAAGATGAATTATTTTTTAAAATCAATTTCACAAATCTCTGGCATAGGGAAATCTCGCTGTTTAAAAACTTTGTTGCTGATACCCCTGAAATTGAGAAAAAGTGTTTAGATGAAGATTGGTAGAACTGCAAGATATCATAGGTTCTTCTAGGAAATGATAAATAAGCTGATGTTACAGAGTGCAAGGAGATCATCATGGAGAAGTTCCCATAAATTAGAGTTCTCTATCGATATCTCTCTTGCTTTGGATTACTCAATGATGTCTTTTGCATTACAATCCATCCGTTTTCACTGTTCGCTTCTCAAAGCTAGATCACAGATGGGAAATTATTTAAAATGAATGACTTACATTGCCTGTTTGTTGCTGCTAGTACCAAGGCACTGAAAGTTAAAAACATGAGAGCACCTGAAAAAGCCTTGACTAGAAGTGAATTCTTAGAAGTTATGGGACGTATTGCAATTGATAAATATTTGAGAAATAAGATTGCGAAAAATACCTCAGAAGCACTTTACATGTTGTTCCATGAGCCTGCGTTTGTCAGTCACATCGCAGAATATGAAGATCCTTAAAAATGGAGAAATATTAGGTAAAAAAAGAATAAAGCAAACAGATATTTTTGTTTTAATTATTTTGTGTTATTCTAATTTTTTCAGATATTGGACTCAGCAGTGCGATGAGATGATGAAGCGATATTTGAATTTTTTGAAATCTCTTTGGAATGAATACGCTGATTCCCGAAAGATGGAGAAGATTGGTGTTAATACAAGTCAAAAAACAATGGGGCTAGTCGAATTTAGAGACATGGCTAATGATTTTAATCTCAAAGATACAAATCTCACTGAACGAGAAGTTGTCATGAGTTTCAATCTCGCTCTTATGACAGAAATTGATGAAATTACTTCCGATCGATACATGGTCTTGTCATTTGTTGAATTCTTAGAAAGTATCGCTAGATTAGCTGAGTTTAAATCCCGTACACCCGTTGGAGAACGAGAAGAAGCTTACATTCCAGGAGAAACCCTCGAGATACGTCTTGAATATAAAATTGAGAGTCTCTTAGAGTTAATGAACATGTCATTTGAATCAGTGATCAAAGAAAGAAAGCGAAGATCAGCGCTTATGTAAAAGCAATTGCAACGTAGCAGTTCAAGGATAGGATCTCTGAAAGTCCGCAAGACATTCCTGCAATTTAGTTTGTCAGAAATCGACGAGCAAGAGAAAACTGAAAATGGGCCAAATAAATTTGCAAGTATCGTGAAAAACATCATGACTTCACTCAAAGACAAATCTGCTGTTGACGGAAATAATGAAAGCCCAGGTAAGAAAGCAATTGTTTAATAGATAGAACGATTGGATACATTGTTAGAAGAAGAAAAAAGTCCTGAAAAGAAAAATAATACAAAGGATAGCAAGAATTTTCAGTTTAAATAGCAGAAACAAAAGAAATAATTAATTCTCAATATTGATCCACCGTCTCTTTCGAATATTCAAGATATGGATTGACATAAAAAAACTACAAAATAGTTGGTTTTTCTTACATTATTTACATTCACTTTTTGTGATTATAATATCTTTAAATAATAACGTTAAAGTAAACTCATTTAAACCACAATTTGTGATTCCATTTACTTGTACTAACACTGAATATGTTTATAAACATAAAATATACATCCAAAGAGCTCTTTATCTCCTCTTAGCCAACCTAAATAACAAATCATATGCCATCCTTTTTCCCTTGAACTTTTTGAGAATTCAATACAAGGTTATCATTTGAGCTGTCTGCAATTCTAGATGCAGTTGTATGGCTGAGAATATCAGGGTCTGCATAAATATTCGAATAAGACGATCTCTTCTTGGATTTAAACCCAATGTGCTTATTATTCGTGGAAGTTGAAAAGCAATTACAACTAATTTATTTTGTTCGATTTATTATTTTTTCATAGGTGATTTACTGCGAAACTGATATTCCATTAGAAGAAGAAGGCATAAATTCTTATTATTCACTACAATACACCTGAGAATTCTCATTTTAATCTTAGTTTGTGTTACTTATCTCAAGATTATTGTTTTTTTGTTCTACTGGCGATCTAGGATAATTCCCAAGTGGTTTCTAAATTTTTCTTAAATTAACTTGTAAATGCTCAAAATCTGATGTGTTCCTGCTTGCTAAGTCGGATGGTTCTGAGCAACTAGCTGCTCCCTCAAAGACAATGTTTAATTTAGCCTTTGAAGAAATTGACTAACCATTCGTGTATTGACTTGAATTTTTCATAAAATATTCTTTGAATGTGGATAAATTCGCTGTTTGATTTTTATCCTTTGATTTGCTTAAGTTGCTAATGCTGAGTTTGTCTTATGAATATTTAGCTGGAGATACACTTTGAGTTGATTATTTAAGCCCTTATTAGATAGAAGCTGCTTGAGAAGTTTGGAGGTAAGATTCATCTAAATTCTCAATGTTTGTAAGAAGATACTGCACGAATGTTCGAGAAATAAGCTAGTGTTTCAGCATAGAATCTATTATGTGAGTGCGATACTAGAACGTGTTGTCTTCATAGACGATGAAACAAGCATTTATTTCTTTTAAAAAACCAAAAAACTGCTTAAAAGTGCATTTACACATTTCTTCTATGTATTCTTCTCTTCCAAAGTCCTATTCAGTCTGATTAATCAATACCCTATTGCCATTACTATCTTCATTCTTACTGTTACTGTGAGGATATAAAAGGAGAGATCCATCAGATTCTTTTTTCGCAGGAAAATCCTTCTTGATATTTTTTGAATCTTTTATTTTTGAACTGCTTTTTTCTGGAAAAATATTTGAAAAAACTCTGTGAGAAATTGCTGCTAGAGTATCTACATTTTGGCTGTAATCAAACACTAACGCGATAGCATCCACGTCTTAATGAGTGTTAATATATGAGTGAAACTAAATTCCGAAATTCAATTCACCTAATGAAAGTTCTGAATTCTTGAAACATTCATAGATGATCATCATGATTTCTCGTATCCTGCAATATTTCGGCAAGAGAAACACCGTTTTATAAAGAACACTCACATATTCGTTGAGTAACTCTTGAAATCGTCTTTTAAACTCCGAGTGCATGGTAAAATCATCATTAAAAGCATTTCCTTACTACTTCAATGACGTTGGAATTATGTAAATTTTATCAAATTATTCTTATTAGACAGTAATAGATAAGTCATGACATCTCAGAAAATCAATTTTTGAGAGTTATTTTTTAGGAATTATTGCTTAGATTTGCTAATAGAAATATTATTCTTAATGACAAGAAAGTGACTACGAAGGAGTGCTCTTTAATCCATCACTATTCGCTAAATTACTGGTAGTACTCTCATTTAAATTAGGATCGATACTTGCGGTAATATTAGCAAATACACAAAGAGTGTATACTGAATTAGAAGAAAGATCTAAAGACATCTCGCTGTCAAAGTATTCTTAGATAACTAATGTAAACTATGAATTATCCTTGTTTTAAAGATCTTGTGATATATTTTGATAGGGAGTCATTTTTGGTTTAGCTAGAATTCTCTCAAATCTTACTGGAATCTGCAGGAAGTTAAAATTACCAAATTTCAACGCGCAATACCCAGAAGAGGAGTATTTAAGAACATTAAATAGCCATAAAGAGGAGTTACTTGGTTATCTGCTAGGGAGCTCAGGAAAGGATGAGGAATTCTCATCTTGATTATCCATTAGGTTTAGATTGTTATTGTTAGATCTAAAAGAGATGAACAAAGATTTAGAATGTTCCTACTTGTTTCTGATGCTCTGTGATTTGTTGTTGCAACCATCAGAGTATGGCTCAATTTCAGATGATTTCACACAGATATTGCAGCAACCCAATAGATTAATAAATCTTCTCCATTTTGAAACTTTTGGAATCAACGAAGATTTATTGATTGTTCTCTCTTATGAAAGATAAATTGAATTGACATTTCCTCCTGTATAGCTGCGCTGAGGGGCTAGTGATAAACCTGGAGGATCTAAAACTTCTCCTCGTAGATTTGATTGTTCCCGAATTGAGCCCTCCTCAATAATAGTAGAAGCTTGATTGTGAAGTCTTTGAAGTTTCCGTTGGTTTATGTTACCCACTTGACTCTATGTGTCCATAATAGGGCAATTAGTTGTTTTTATATTTCCTCTTATCTTTGATATCTGTATTCTATCCTGCTGATTATGCCGCACTATTAATTATCAGTGTATTGCTAAAAGATTTGGAATACTTTTATTTAGTTACAATTTAATTGATTTTTTTCTTCTCCTAAAAGTTCTCTTTAAAAATCTTTTGTCTGCAATACTTTCTTGAAAAGATAATTCATGGTTACTATCTTTACTTTGTCTTTCATTGTTAGTTTAATCTCATAAAGACAAGATTATACAATTAATTTTGGTTTGCTTTGTAAAATCTTCTTATGTATTTTTCTTGTCTCATGACCCATGACGGGACGAAATAAGAATTGCATTCGACAATTTTTCTTCTAATTGTCTTTTCTAGACAAAACAATTTCTTTTTTTAATAAAAAAATAAAGAATGAATTAAATTTAATTAGTAATTTAACTCTCCTTCTCACTTGATCTTTAACATTTAAAGGGAATCTACTAAGAGCTGATAGATCTCTCTAGTCATTAGATGAGACGACAAATGAAACTATGAAATAAGGAAATTAATTAATTAGCATAGTTATTAATTTAAGATTGTGCTATCTTAAAAACCGAAAATCTAAAAGGATCATGTAGATGACCTTCATATCATTGTTATTAATTCTTCCTATTGTTTCTCCTAAAAATAGTTTCTCTTAATCCCAACTTTAAAAAATTAGATGAGTTAATTCAAAATGCTAAAAGAATTGTTTCTAATAATATTTTGGGGATTATTGAATAGAATTAACTAAATCAGGTTTATGTTTATTATCTTCTTTCTTTGTTTTAAAGGAGATCTAATCTGAGTTTATTAATTCAGCTCTCTTTTGGAATATGAAAGATTAAAAGTCTCTCAATTTTGAACTGAAAATGGTTTAAAATGTAATAACAAGCTTTATTTTCAGAAACATTAAAAATTTAATCTAAAAATGCAACAATTATTTGAACAAAATAACTTTTTTTACAGTAAAAACCCAAAGAGATCCATTATGAGATTCTTGAAATTAACTTTTATCTTGTCCTAACTGGAGCTTTTTATAAATAATCATTATTGCTAACATAATGCTACATTTTGTAGTTATTTCACATTGAGTGAAAAAAACTATGTGAGAATTTAAATAGCCTTGAGGGAGAATGAAATTCACTCAAGCTGCATACAAAGATATCCTTTTTGAACGAATCATTTAAAGAAATCGAAGATTATCGAAAAATAATTGTGTAAATTTTTATCAGTTGCAGTTAATTAGCTAGCAAGCTTTCAAACATGATTTTTTGTATTTTTTTCATTTACTTATTTTTTCCTTCTCATTTACTCTTCTCTTTCTATACCCAAGTGATCAATGTACTTAACAATTACTATGCTCCATCCGTTTGCTTCTATATAAGTATGTACAAATATATTCACAAACAAGAAGCAAATAATTTATGTTACAATAAATATGTATTTTTCAAATAAATGTAACTTAAAATGGTCAATTTAATAAAAGATAGTCAACATCACTCTCAAGTTATCAAGCTTTCTTGAAGTTAGATAACTTTACTCAATCTTGATAGAGTTATTGTAAGGACCCGCGTTAGTTATTTAAAACTCAAAGCTGTTTAAGTTTTTTTTTCTTTTTATCATTTTTTTGGATAGTGCGTTTAAGCGTGGTCACAAAACTAAGATAAAAAATATAGAAGGTAGTAAAAGATTAATAAGAGAAAAAGAAATTAAAAACAGCCAATCTTCTTCTACTTTCTTAATGCAAGAGAACACCAAAAGCACCATCATTTAAGCATCATAGCCATAGCTAGATTCAGATCAATCAAGTCAAATGAAAGGCCAGTATTATTTTAGAACTGATTAGATAACGTAAAAAGATGTTGGAAATGATCTTCCCCTTTCTCCTACAGCTTCAGATAAAGGAATAGATCTTAACAAAGATGACAGAAAGAATAACATAAATAACATCACTTCGGATGTAGTTAACCTCAGGGAAGTTTCTAAAGAAGACGGATAGAGGGCTTCATCTTTACAATCGAAGCCAGGGTCAAGGACATTTAAATTTAGGGAGTTGAATTCTTCAAACTCTGGAAAATAATTCCTTGAGAAGCGTTAAACAAAGAGACTATCCACACCCCTGATTGATAGAAAATAGCTGCTTTATCAGTAGTACTTATCAACAGGTGTGTCCACTCCTCGCAGTAGTCTTTAAGCTTAATCAAACAATATCCTTAATAAAAATAAGAATAGTAATTCGGAAAAGCCATCCACAAGCGGGAGTAATTCTTCAAATTAGCTTGGATTCAATAATAGAATCACTAGTCTTAATAAAAGATAGGAACAAAATTAGTAGATCGTAACGAATGAAGATTTCACTCCAAAGATCGCTAACAAATCAGTTCAAATTGGAAATCTAACGCCTAATAAAATGAACTAAACGTCAAAATCAACTTCCCAAGGGTTTGGTGCATTTGTTACCCCCAAAATCTAAAAATAACCATTGCTGTATCCTTATCTATCCAAGCGAGAATAAGACATCATGGTAAACCAAGAAAAACAGATGCTATTGAGTTCAGCAAACAAAAGGTATTCTGTTAATGTACCTTTCAGCAGCACGTATCTAAATGAAGACAAAGAAGGAAATTCTAGATCATCTAATAGTCAAGCCTTTCAGCGCTAAAAAAAGGCCATGCTGAGGATAATAGCAGCTGAAGAAAAACACACGTAATCTGCATAAGAGAAAGGTAGAGAGGAGGGATTTAACAATACAACGTATGATAACGAATAGAGCTGTTTTACGGAGGCAGGAGCAAGGAGCAAAGCAGCAATGTGGTTTACATCTCGTAATCCTAATCCTGAGGGAAGTTATGAGCAAAACTTCGATTAAGAGGATTATGGAGACAGAGATGAAGAAAATACATAAAATAATAATAATAACAGAGCGACTAATAATAGCTTTGATTCTTTATTAGATTCTCCTCTGAGTCCTCCTCCTAAGGGCAGTAATATCCTAGCGGAGGCGAAGTTTAGAAGATCGTTCAATTATATTGCTTCTGGTGGTACTCTCAATCGAAAAAGCTTCACAAGACTACCTTTGAGAGCTGCAACGCATTTAATAAACCCTTAATAGCATCAGACTCCACCGTCGTTGATGCATTCAGCTAGATAAAACTCTCATTAGTTACCTTAGATTTCGAATACTACAAGCATTCATGTATCTACTACATAAAACAATAATAATAACATTTTTGTAGATAATAATCAGCTTTAATCACAATAGAAGTCTTCAGTTTCCCTTACAGACATCACACCATTTGGTTAAAGATAATCAATTTAAAGCACAGGCAAGAATAATACTATTTTTAATGTCAAATCGTTGAGGTTAACAGTACCTCCTCAGAGTAAGAATAACCAAACAAAAGCACAAACTGATACCAAAAACAATGAATCATCAGGATAAGAGTCAGAATAATTAAAATAAATCTAGTTAGTGTCCACAAAAGAAGAAGATGAAGACGATTAGCGTGATATTGAAAGTACTGCATCGATACCTTCTCCGAATCTGCTTATGAAGAGAAAGCGAATCGAAGAATCCAGCAAATATGAAAACTAATTAGCAAATCTTTACATGACTTCATATAAACACATCGGGGAGATCCTCGAAGAAAACAGTTTCTTCAAAGTTATTAACTCCATCGAAGAAGACATGCTGAGCACAACAATTCACAATAAAGCACTTCTACCTAAGAAACTAGGTGTTCTAGGAACTCTTCGCGCGTCGATTACCTAAGGAAAACAAATCGCAGAAAATGAAACTGCTTATGCAAATGGATTTCTTAACTTAATCAAATCTAAAAGAGGCTTAATGTCAAAATAAAAGCTGCAACTGAGTAGATTAAACATTGGTAATGCCTATGCTGGGATGGTTGCAAAAGCACTCAGCCATAATGATCTGGCAGAGCTTAAGTCAATAAATTTATCATACAATCATTTTGATGGTGGTGCAGTGTTCAAAATCGGCAACAGTTTATCAGAATCGATTTAATCAATCGATTTGTCAAATAATAACATCGGATCATCAGGAACGAAAGGACTTATTCCGCTGTTCGATTCGAAGAAATTTTCGTTTTTAAGGAAACTCAACTTGGAGAATAATAACATAGCAGATCTTGGATTGAATACAATCATTCCTTCGATTTTCAGGAATATGTCGATTTCTGTGTTGAACATCTCGCATAACAAGCTATCTGATGCGTCTTGCACATTCATCAAGAAGCTACTACTCAATAGTTCTTATTTGTAGGAACTCTATCTTCACTGGAATAAATTCTCCTCATACGGAGGGATACTTATTGCACAAGGGCTTGCTGAAAATCTCAATATTAAAGTAGGATTTTCTCTAATTAACAGTTTGGATTTGATTATTTTTTCTTTCTAATGTAAGCGTTATTCTGTATTTTTTAAATCCTATTGCCCTTTCTAAAGGTGTTAGACTTAAGCCATAACGGGTTAGGTGGAGTCCCAAAGCTGAGATGCGGATCGAAAATAATTTAAAGTTGCAATGTTCTTGAATCTGCAGTCCGACATCTTGATTTATCATACAATCAGTTTTCAGCACAAGAATGCTAAGAAATAGGAGAAGCTTTGAAGGTTAATCACTCTCTTTATGGGTAAGGATTATAATTTATTAAAAATTACGCATCTTTTTTATTTAATTGTGCATTTTTCTTGGGATTCATTAGAGTTCATCTGGAAGGTAATCAATGTTAAGCCCTAGTTGATCCTCGAGGATTTCTGCATTTCCCTGAGAAAAATGAAACAAAACACATGAGTGATGCATAAATTATCATCCAAAGGATACATAGCATCAAAACGATCGGAATGAATAAGTAAACAAAAAATATAATTATGATAATGATTACAATAATACCTCTCTCGCTCTTAACTTTTTAACACTATTTTATTTCTAGATTGCAGAGCTTTGACTGCAAGGCATTCGATAATTGCTGGATTTGTCATGGTTGGATGGAGATTCGATTTGAGATTTCAAGTGAAAGCAGTGATTTATTCACAGGTGAACCAGCGTTCCTGCATTTAGATTTCGAAGATTATCAACCAATCTACATGGATGCTGATCCCGAAGATAAATCTAAATTCTTTTTATACAGAATGTGCCCACCGAATCGAAAAATATCTTTTTTCTTCTCTGACCCTTGTAAAAATGTACTTTACACAAGCAAAGAATATTAACTTGAAGATTTCAAAACCAATGAACATATGAATCTGAAGTTAGAAGATATTCACACTAAAGAATAAGAGAAACCGAAATAAGCATAGACTCAACCGGTTTCCGATAAAAAACAAGGAAATAAAAATATTAAGGATAACAAAAAAATAAACTAAAAACAGAATAAAAATAATAATAGTAATAACACTGCTAAAGGCTCTAAGAAAAAAGCTGAAATTGTCCCTCCCAAGTAGTAAATTGAAATAGTTTCAACTTCAAAGTAAGTTGAAATTCTTTCCTCCAATAAATAACCCGAATTAGTGTCTCCAAACCATCCAACAAAGTTGAAAGATTCTCACAAGTCAGCTACTTTAGATAGTTAAGACTCAGGTTCAAATGAGGGGGATAGCTTAATAGAAGATGAAGTCATGGAAGCTCTTGATGAGATAGCCAAAGTAGCACCTAAAAAATTCAAAGTAAAATATCAAGACGGAACAGTCATTCAATATCATACTCCTAAATACGTTAATACAATATAAACTAGTCTAAATCGGGATATCATCAGTAAGGCTAAAGATTACGAACCAATTATCAAGGCAAAACCTCGATAAGTCGAGACATTTTTCTTAATCACGAAATCTAACCTCTGGCATAGAGGCATATCATTATTCAGAGATTACATCCCTGATTCAACTGAGCTAGATAAACGCTGTTTTGAATTCGATTGGGTGTCTTCTAAACTCCCAAAATTATTAGAAAAAGGTTCAGACATCGGAGAATGTAAAAAAATACTCTAAAGCATGTATCCAATGCTGAGGATAGCGTATAAATACCTCTCGAGTTAAGGAGTTACAAATGATGTATTTTGTATTACTTAGAATCCTTTTTCTACTTTCGCGCAGAGAGCCCAACTAATTGATAACTAACTCCTTTATGTCAGGGATATTGATTTCAATTTCATCTCAGCTTCGAATATTGCCTTGAAAACGAAAACGTACAGAAATCCTGATAAAGCGTTGATCCGAAATGAATTCTTAGAAATCATGGGAAGAATTGCAATGGATAAATATATCCGAAATGAAAAAGTTAAAGCGAATTCTGAAGCGATAAAATTATTTTTCCATGAAGAAGGACTCCTCAATCATCTTTATGAGTTTGATTCCCCACAGGAATGGAGAAACAAAAGGTAATTTTCTTTTTCTTTTTTGTAAACTACCTATGGATAAAAAATCTAATTATTCACAATTGAAAATTATAAATAATTGTTTAATTTTGTTATTTTTAGGTATTGGAACTAAGAATGTGATGTTAAACTAAAGGAATAGCTTCCATTTTTGAAGAGCCTTTATAATATGGTGGCTGATTCAAGAAAAAATGAAAAGAGATACTTTACAACTATCAAAAGTATGTCTATGGCAGAATTCAAAGATATGGTCCTAAAATACGATCTACTCGATGATTTTTTAGTTGAAAGAGACATTGCTTTATCCTTCAATTTAGCTATGATGACTTAAGTCGATGAACTTACAGTCGATAGACATTTTCAGATGACCTTCGTAGAATTCCTTGAAGCTCTAGCAAGATTAGCTGAGAAGAAATCCATGACACCACTAGGTGAAATATCTGACGAATACAGTGTTGAAGAGCGAGTCTAAATTAAATTACACTACAAAATCGAGAGTATGATTGCTCTCATAAAGAAAAAACAAGAATTACTTGTTCTCAAAGAAAATTAAGGACAAAAAGACTAAACATAATAGCAATAAGCTGCAGGAATTCAAAAAGACTAAAATAAAAGAATGTCTATTCAAGTACCATAGATAAACGCAAGAAAATCAGTAAAACCTACTGATGAGATTCCTTCTACGAATTTCTTGAGAGTACTTGCTCAAAAATAGAAAAGCATGAATGAATTTGATGATGAAAAAGAAAAATCCAAAACACTGTTAAAGGGTGTCATTTCAAAGATTATGAATAAAGAAATGGCACTTCCATCAGCACTCAGCCCTATCCCTGAAGATAAACTTAACTAAAACTCAAAGAATTTTAACCTTATTGAATGAAAAGGAAATTGATTCAAGAAAGTACTCAAAACAAAAAAGATTAAGAATTTATAAAAAAGAGCTATTTTTATCCAGTTTTAAGAATACATTAGCACTGATTCTCTTATTGTATTTTCATATTAAGAATAAGGCAACTTTTTAAATTTTAAAATGGAGTAAATACAAACTGATTAGTTAAATTGCAAATTCATTTATTATTGTATTTGATCAATATGAAAACACATAGACTGCATTTTTTAATAGATAGAATACTCATAATTAAATAGTTTGATTTTTAGTTTTTGAGTATTTTTTAAATTGAATGAAATGCTGCTTATTCTATCTCTCTATCTCAGCAAAATTAATATCTCTCTCTCTTTCTTTGAATATTAGAATCTCCCCCCTAATTCCTAATTTCTTTGTTCTTCCTTTGCTCTCAAAGATAAGCTAATATTTTTTCTTATTCTCAAACTCTTTAGGAAATCTGAAATTCTTGGAATCAGAATCAATGCGCCAAAAAAAATTAATAATCAAGCACATTTTAGATACATCAAAATAGAAAAGAAAGAGACCAAAAAATGTCAGAATTGTTCTAACAATGTGAGACAGAATTCAACAAGATAGCCGACCAAATCGATAGAGTCATCACTAACTTTCCTACTCTACAAGGAGGTAAAAGGAGATTGAGTCTAAAATGATAACATCACAACCATGTTTTTGCAGATAAAAAAGCAAAGGTGCTAATTGATATATAATTTGAGTTAAACGAAGCTGATCAACAGGTAAAAAAACATTTTTTCTTTTTAGAATGTATTT
>Ga0302271_10003333_pt1 | contig 13653 bp, 8 predicted proteins | sample III_Bog_N1_1_FD_198767 | JGI IMG/M metagenome (GOLD analysis project Ga0302271, IMG submission 198767) | Peat permafrost microbial communities from Stordalen Mire near Abisko, Sweden - III_Bog_N1_1 | ecosystem: Environmental > Terrestrial > Soil > Wetlands > Peat | place: Sweden: Abisko... | reverse complement strand
GATTTATAAAGCATAATTTTGATGATTTTACATTTAAAAATGAAAAGAAAATGAGTTCAACGCAAATCATTCAATTCTACCTTTTGAACGAGTTAGCTAAACACGGGTAATAAATAGACAATCAAACCAATAACTTTTGCTGTCGGCCATACTAAGGTGAACACACCGGATCCCATTCGAACTCCGAAGTTAAGCGCCTTAAGGCTGGGTTAGTACTAAGGTGGGGGACCGCTTGGGAAGTCCCAGTGTCGACAGCCTTTTTTTTTATAATTAATTAATTTGATAATTTTTAACCAGCTGTTTGGAGTGAAACACACAAAGAAACAGCTTAAATTTGCAAATAACTCCAAAGTTATATCTTTGCTTTAAATTTAAACTAATATTTTCTATTATTATCATCAAATAGGTAGTGTCTTCATTTATTTCTACCTATTTATTGAATTATTGTTGATGATTTTTAACAATTTTATCAATAAATAGGCTGGTTTTATTCAACCTGTTGGTTCAATAATAGCTGGTAAAAATTCAATCAATTATTTTTGAGATATCTCCTAGAATGCCTAAAAGTCAAAATAGTTTCTTAGCTACAAACCTGCCCTACATTGCAAATTATTCTAAGAGCGAACAATATTTTAAGTAATCAATCACAATCAAACAAAAAAGAGAAAAAATAATTATTATTTTTGTCCTTAAAAAAAGAGTTTCAATAATTAGATTTGTCTCATTAATTGATAAAAAATCAAGTGTTGCTTACATTAAAAACAACTACTTTGCTAAAATGTAATCTAATTTTCATTCTGTAAACGATAAAATCAATTCATCGATTCCTTAAAATCAGAATTTAAGCAATGTATCACTGAGATTAAAAAAAAGCTATAGAAATTGAATTTGAATAAGAATCATTTTATCATTGCCAATATCTTACAATATTTGAAAAAGGAGGGATAAGCTAGCTTTTTAGTTTTCAGATACTTATTTTCAAGAAATCATCTTATTTTAAAGCAAACAAAGGTAATAATAAAAATCAAATTCTTCACCAATTCGTTTGTAGCAACATTAGCACACACAAAATAGTCTTATTTCTTAAAGATCACTATCTTTTCCATAGAAAAGTAACAGGAAAAATAAGAAAAAATCAGAAAAAATCAACTGAAACCAACCTACTAAACATTTGAACACCGAAACGTCAATTTACTGTATTATTCTATGAGACACACTTTTACTATGCCGTAATATTAATTTAGAATGTTTCTAAAATGTACTAACACTATGTGGGAGTTCATCGTGTCTGATGAAGATTACAAATTCAGAAGATTCCAAATGGGGTGACGAAAAATCAATATTTATGATGCAATTTACAGAATTTACAGTTTGGGTATTAAAATTGTTTTTCAGGAACAGGAAGAGAGAGAGAGAGAGAGAGAGAATTCAAAACAAAACAAAAAAAATTTAATTAAAAATCAAAAAAAAGCTAAATAGAACACAATAAGCCTAGTACGATTCTTCTTTTTGGCACATGGCAGCGATATTGCAGTAAATCGAGCTTTACGTGGAATTATACAATAAATAACTTGTAGATCCTCTTAGCAAGTTACTTGATCCAGTTAACACAGTTATCGAAGGAATTGCGAGAGATGTCCTTGACAATGGAGTAATTACTTCACCTTAGACTTTCCATTATTTTAATTTATTGACAGAATGAAGCTAATATCTATTGTTTTTGTTTTGTACAGGTGACAGCAGATTAGCTGAGACTATTGATAAGCTTTCTTGTTTGCATTCCTCTAGGGTTCATATTTTTTTAGATCAAAAACCCAATTATTCGTTAGATCTACAGTACATTCCTAGGCACAACATTAACATATTTTGTCTATGAAGGCCATATCTTGAGCGTACATATTCAGACAATTGTTGTCTATCTGCTTTGTGCAATTTTCAGAAGGAATGCCCACTATGCTGTGAGTATCTTTTGTGGTACTGTTTTATCTGCGAGTCACATCCACAGATAATTAACGAACTATGGAGGCTGGTAAATGGATCTTTCAGTGATTCTTATGATGAACTTCTGCAAGTTCGTTTCCTTTGGGTTTTGTCTGTCTGATGGGTACAAAGATGAAAAACTACTTTCCAAAGACTAACAATAACGACAGATAAAAGGTCTCCCTAACTTTTTCTCCTTCTTTTCATATGTGAATTTCATGAGCAGTGCAGTAGCCGGACCGATCTTTGATTACAGTGATTTTAAAGATTTTATGTATTTGAAGAACTAATATGCTCATATCCCTCATCCAATCTTAGATACATTGAAGAATCTTGTGATTGGATGCATCTACCTTGCTATCACTGCTGTTATTTTACCTAAATACCCATAGTCCTATCTGTCAACAGACGAATTCGGGGAAGATCCTTTTTGGTGGCGATTCGTTTACTTTAATATTTGTATTATTCTGATTAGAATAAGGTATTACGCTGGGTGGTTAATGATTCAAGCAGCTAGCTCAGCAACAGGAATAACATACAATGGACAGAGTAAGAAATTCGATTATATTGTTACTGTTCAGGAAAGTCTCGAGTTTACGCATGAAATTAAGGTGCTAATTGAGAAATGGAATACGACAATTCAAATTTGGCTTAAAAGATATGTATACTTTAGGCTGTATTCAGAGTAGGAATACCGCGCAAGTAAATCCAAAGCAAATTATGGACAATATGCGACATTATTAGTTTCAGCTTTCTGGCATGGTTTCTACCCAGGATATTATGTAAGTTTCATTTCCTGGTCAGCTCTTGTATCCGTAAGTAAATACTTCTTCAAGGCTTCCTGTCATAACACCCCAGCAATAGTACTTTTCGATAAGCTTGGGCTTATCGCTTAGCTACTGAAATGGGCTGTAATGATGGCTGTGTTCAACTGTCTGAGTGTTGGATTTGTACTTTTGTCTCTGGAGAATACCTGGAAATTCCATAAAAACATGCATTTCTATGCAATAATAGCTGTTGTCGGAGCAAATATTTTCTTCGGAGTAACAAACTGGGGCTAGCGTCCTCCCAAGCCAAAGACTCACGAAGCGAAGAAGATCGAGTGAGAAAGGAAAGTTTTAGATTAATTTCTTTTGGGAGGAAAACCGAGTTATTTTTTTATGTCTTAATCTGATGTATTCTATTTTCATTATCTTTAATAATTCAATTTAGAAGTTTTTTACCTTTTTTGATGAGCTCTCCTTACGCAAATCGATTACAGAGTAATTAAGAATTAAGTATCCTAGGAGTGATATATATTTGAGCTTTTGCAGAAAAGAGAGAAAATGAGAGGAATAAAGCGAATTAAGACTAAGTTTTTCTTTTAAACAAGTTGAGAATAGAATGAACAAACGCTAAAAATGAATATATTGAAAACTAATGAGTTTGCAAGTGTTTGTTTTGACTCATATTTTTTCAATAAGGAAGGGTTATTTCGTAGAACATTTCAGTGATTTTTTACTAAGATAATCTGTTAAATCTATGAATTTAGAGAAAAATCTTATCTTATATGATCGATCATCTCCGTCAAAATGAATCACCTCCGACTCTTTGTCTTCTGATTGAGAAAAAATCAACATTTTAACTCCATCCCTCTCAAGAGCATCTATGATATCTTATAAAAACAAAGAATCTTCAAAAAGGCAATCATAATTTCCAAGGATAAGAAGAAACTTTTTCATAGATGTATGCTCAGGCAATCTCCCTCGATTGATGAACTAATGGGTAGCTTTAACTAGAGCTGAGAAAAACACATAGGGCTCAGTAGAAATCGTCTTGAATCGAAGATATTTAAAGATATTACTAATGAAATTCTTTTTTCCTCGCATGCATTGCTAATTGATTTTCATGACATACTGCTCTACTTATTCATTGACTACGACAAGTCCGAAAGTATCACAAAGCACTCTAAGCTCATAAAGTTACTTGGACACTCTTTTTAGTTAATTCCGCTAGCAATTCATAATCACTGAGACATTTAGTTTCATTTAATTTATTTTTGTAATCTACTTAGAAATTAAACTTGTATCGGAAATACAATTCCCTAAGGTTTATTCAAGGATCTACAAGCTTAAGAGCCTATCAGAAGGGAGAAATCTCGGAGCATTCTCGAAAGCTTCAGTTAATATCTCACATCCTTTGAGGATATTTCCACTTTTTATCTCAATCACAGCTTCGTGGATTTGTAATTTTGTGAAGAGAATATCAATTGGGAAATTGAAACTAGTCATCGATGCCCAGGGGATATTCTACTAAGGAGAGGATATTCTAAGTTTTTCGAGAGTTCTAAGGATTTCTTTCTGAGGGCTAGTAGATTGATCAATATGATTAATCGGGTTATTTAATGGGATATTTGGAACTGAATTGTTCGTCGCAGAAAGACCTTCAAATGTTAGAAGAGGTCTAACGAATGTGTTACTCTCACTGTAGCCACTCTGTTGTGTTTAAAGGTATTTTTCAGAAAGATTAGAATAATCTAGAATTGAGTTTATCTAAGGAGCAAAGTTTTACTAAGAACTTTGTCTTCTACTTTGTGGTGTGCTGACAGGATGATTTTGTTCGTTTTTTAATCTTTTAGTGTTCGCAAGATAACCAAGATTCTCATTCTAAGTAGAAGTCTAAGCAGCTAAAGAGTTTGAGCGGATCTTGCATGGAATTGACGTTGTTTTTGGACTTGCTTCATTTGTTGTTGTTGTTTTTGTATAAAACTTCAAATTCTACTGCCATTCTAATCTACTAATTTTCTACGTTCTACTGGCATTGTGTAACATTTTGTCATCTTACTATTCCATGTGATCTTCAAGAATCGGCTGAAATTTAGCTCGAGCAGAAATAAATGGAAGAAAACCTGCAGGAACGTTCAATGATTACTTCTGAAAATTCTAATATAATTTTGAGGGAGCAGTGATATTTCTCGGCCTTATTTTAACTTCATCGGAGATCTCATCATACGAGAACCTCTTGGATAGCGTATTCGAGATGCTTAGCAGATACTGTGCAACATGCACATTCTATTGACTTGAATTTCTGAAAGTCATGGAGAATCTTTTGAAAAGTTTCAAGAAATTGCGATAAGCTAATCTAAAGTGTGCTCTACTCTTTTTGATGTTTGCCTGAAGCATCAAAGCCTTGCTCGTTTCTAAATATATTAGTATGTACCGTTATTCATCGTTATCTAACTCTTTTGCTAGCCGTAATAGTTTATTCAGAACAGAAAAGTACACTTTCAGCAAAGCTTACTCACTTTATTGTTGTGATTCAACAGATTTACTGTACTTCTTCTTTGTTTCAGAAGGTTTAAGACTATGATTAGCTTAATCTGAGCTAAGAATCAGTAAATAACAGTGCCTTAACTCAAGTGGTTCAGTTAATACTCTGGAAGCACATAATGAACTTTCAATTTACCCACCTATGCTGCATGATAAAAGTACTTACGAATACGCAAATAATCGATCAAATCGAAGACTCTTCAGTTGTACCATACGCTCTCGATATTTTTAAGTTTTATGTTCACGTAGTTAGACAATTTTCGACTCACTGGGTAGAGAATAATCTAAATGAAAATATTTATCTGCCATCGATACAACTTGTTTAATAATAGGGAGACATTTTTTATTGAAAATATTTATTGATTTAGTTGGTCTTTCCTTGAGATTTTCTAATTGTTACTGCTTTAATACACATTCCTCGAGCTGCAAGTACACTAAGGATTAACTGAAACAGTCCAATGCGTCCATGAAACGATTATTACTGTGTGCACAAGAATCCAAATAATTAAATTATAAGACGTGTTTATCACCAAATAATATTTTTGTTGTTGTTATTGTTTACTTGAAATGCATATTCGCAATGTTATTGAAAACCGACCCGAGTGACTTGCTGTCATCGAGTACCTAAAAGTGCTTGACCGCTTTGACCCAAGTAAAAAGAGCTGCAGTCTCATCTACTGTGGAGCAGTAGCTTATGTTAAAATTAAAAACTTACTAAATATTCGATATGTATTTCTCTAAATCCGTAAGTTCACTGCAAGTGTGACCTCGCTTTCTCTTACGGATCGATTTAATTTGCGAATCAAGAACAATCACATCTTGCGATCCAGTTTCATTGAGCAGCGACAAATGAGCACTGATCGAATTAAGTTTCTCGATTAGATCAGAAATTGGCAGTTCAAAGATTTCCGCTGCTTCTTTGGAGTAATAAAGTATCACCATGAGTAAAAATACCAGCAACAACAGATGAAACACAGAGTTAGCTAGAAAAATATTGTTGCAGATTGTAGTAACACTTTTAAAATTCTTCACTAATTCGCCTCTGCTGAACACATACAGCAGAATCATTATGTCAGAGAATTTCGTATTCGAAGCGCCATTCGATCTGTCAGCGATTTAAATTGGAATTAATAAGCAATACTACAAAACACCTTGCTCTTCAAACTCAAATCCTTCAGTGCTATCCAACACAAAGCTCTTGTCGTATTAGGTAAAGTCAACGCCATCTTGATTTTGAGAATTTGAATTCGTTAGATATGCTTGCATTAACTTTATAAACTTTGTTTTCTCTGTAGCGGTCATATTCGTTGTGATAATCTCTGTCCAATACTTATTCACTGTATAATCAACATTCTTTTAGTAGATGAGACTGTCCTTTGATGGATGAATCACGCTGAAACTACCTGTTTAGATTTCAAGCTCTTAGAAGACTTGTGCAAGTTATTCGATGTTGAATGAAAGACAAGCCACACTGTGGATTTATCCAAACGCATTGCTCTTCCGACATAACGATAAAGACATGTAAGGCACTTTAGTTGTTAGAACCTTGAATGGAGCTGGCATTATTGTACCTAAGAGATTTTTCAGAAATTGTTAAAAACGAATAAAATAATTATTTTTTAACTTATGAATTGAATTTACGCTCTTGCTGTGAAGCTAGGTTGTACCAGATTCGACAAGTTGCATCGTAATATAGCTTTACAGGGCAAATTGTTTCTTTCTGGAAGCTTTCATTCATGGACTAAGCGAAAGATGGGTTCGCAACTAAACTGCCATCGAGTTAGAATCCTATGTATTGGTTCTGTTTAGTTTTAGAAAAGGGAGTAAGAACATGAAAATAGAATAGGTTAATAAAGGGAATTTTTTATTTTGAAAATAGTATCTACCTGATATTAAAATGTTCTTTGAACATTAAGGAGATTAAAGCTCCGAACTAATATATCTAAGACAGCTGCTTTCTATAATTAAGCGTAAGAACCCGATGTAAGATCGCTGTAATACTTAGCTTCTCCTACGACCCTTGTTAAATTAAAACAAAAATGAGAATATACCCTTTATTTTTTTCTAAAAATCGTTTTTATATTATTCCTTGTTTTACCAGACAGTAGTTAAGATTGAATCCTTCTCATAGAGATTCGTGAGTGTTTAGTCTTCTTATTTTAGATAGAGTCTCTCAAGATTAAGCAGTGGTGCTACAAATCCACTATCGAGAGTGATTTCAGATTGAAAGATCTTTGTGATGAACCTAGATAAAGTATAATACTCCTGGCTTTGCAGTGAGAAACTAAGATCCAAATGAGTCTTCATTCCCAGTAGAATCTACTTCTTGGATGTTTATTGCTCAACATAGATCTACTGTTCTTAGTTACTGATGGTTGTCTTGATTTACTCAAATAGCATGACATAAAATCCAAAATTTATGAATGTCACAACCATGATCGGAGAAAAATGTAAAAAGAACAACTAAGTTGCTAGCTGTAAGGACTGTTGCTTCTTTTTCATTCAACCTCAAACAATGTAGCCAGAGAATAGAAATTGGGAGAAGTCAAGATAATTAGCCCTGAGATGAGCTTGCTTTGTACGTGCTCAAAAAAGCTGAATAAAATTATTCTTAATTGATAAATCCAGCGTCTTTGTTTGGTCTGTTTGTTTTTTTTTAGATTTTGATTTACCCAAAAGAAGAAGAACAAAACTGGTATGTTTTCAACTAGATTCTACTTGAAATGAATTGATTATGTTCTCTTTTACTCGACAGAAGTAAGATTCAGTCTTTCTCAAGTTACTTTCAACAAATTGTATCAACCTTAATAAAGGACTATCTTAAGATATTGAAGACAGGAATTTGCTGAGAATCTAGTGGAATTTCAATTTGATCTCATAAAGTTGGGAAATTGAAATCTTGAAAGCAAACTATTTGAATTAACTTTTTGTTTTCGATCATTTCTTCAAATAATGAACAATTTTATTATTTCATTTTTAGTTCAACCCAAAATAATGATAAGTCTCCTTCAATAAAAACCCTTTACAATGCAAAATAGAAAAAATGAATCAAAATGATTTTAAAATATTCCATAAGAAACTCCTTAGCAAACCATAATAGATTCACTGAAAATAATATAGACAATATGAAAAGAATTGTAAAGGGTCTTCCTTTGGAATAAGAGTGAAAAAATCTCATAAACTGAAGACAGCAACTTAGTAAGTAAAATTAATATTTATGCAGGAGTTTCTAAATCCTTGGTGATTTTAGATAATCAAAACGTAAACAATTACTAATTCTACAATCAAAGTTTATTTTCTTTCTTATTTAGATCTTAATGAATGAACGAATGATTATTTTGATTAATTTCGAGTTCATTGATAATCGAATCTAACCCAGAAATCACTTCTTGATGAGATACTCTCAGCTGTAATTTTGCGCTTGAAATATCTTAACTTTTATTCAAAGGAGTCGCATTTTTACTGCCAATGTTCTTGCTTAATTTACTGGATATATTAGATTTTTATTTCGTTTTCGATTACAAACCAACATTTCTTATTGTTTAATCATCTTCACTGACTTAAAGCAGATTAATTTTTAACTCATTATTAACTTTTTTAATTTGCTAGACATACTTGAGTTTGCTTCTAATTCCTTGATTTCTAATTTCCTTTTGCTGAATCTTGTCATATTGTGCAAGACTAACGTTACACATCTCCTCCTTAGGTTTATTTTATTACGCAGTAGGTTTTTATTATCCATAACTTATTTTCTACTTCTACTTCTTCTGTGTTCCTATTTGATTCTCTGAATTCTACTCTAAACTACCTATTCTCCCTTAACTTCCTTAGTTTATTTTCTCTGTACTCTTATCATTTGAAACTCTACCAATATTCCCAAATTCTTCTATGCAATTGATCGATTCTGTAAATCCATTTCGTTTATGCCTATCTGTAGCTGCTTTAGTTGTCATACTTCCTATCTTTTTAACAAAGTTTTTATGTTCATTATTCGCTAAGTCTGAGGTAATAGTAGCTGTGTGAATTTGTCTTCTAGGATATTTTATTTATTCGCTATTTTGAGGAGTAATAATCTCATCTGTACCATTGAACGATATTATTTTGGGCGTAATCGAACTATTTGAAGGTGTGCTGGAATATAATTCTTGCCAGCCTTATTAATGATATCCTTATGGCTTATTTTAACTCTTCTCAGAGGTAGGATCATCAAAATATGGAGTCTGCTCACTTTATATCTTCAAATTCACTTATTGACTACCTATTGTTTCTTCAAATTCTATTTCCCTTGAGCTGATTGGTTGCCCTTATCCAAACGATAATTTCTTTCCCATGCTCCTATGGATCAATCAAATATCACATCAAAATCAAATTATCCAAATAATATTTATTTATCTAACCTAGCCACCATTGATGCAGTGAATAGTTTGTTATTCACTTTTAGCCAATTCTTTCTCGGTGGTGAAGATAATCTAACTACTTCTAGGATTCTTTGAATATATTTCGGTGCTGAGTGTTATTCTGATCGTTGTTTCTCTGTTTCTACTTATGTTTTCAATACCAGTTTTCCATCAGCATCAACAGCTCTACTTTCTACTTGCTCTTTATACTTCGCGAAGGAAATATCATTATCTTTTCGATGATGTTTTGCCCATTCGAGTGCTTGCAGTTTTCTAATAAAATCCAATTGTTTATCTCGTTCTTAAGGAGTTTATTTCTTCTCAACTTAATGTCTTGCTATGATTATCAATTATTTCTTGATTTCTTCATAATCTCCATGTTCTTCTGGATCTTCAATTGCTTTTTTATGTAAAATGCACAGTATTTTTTATCTCCAATTTTAACTCCTAAAACATCCCAAATCTCTTACAATAATAGCTCTAGCTATGAGACTACAAGGGATAACCATTTACAGATGAAGGTCGGTCTTTCATTCCAAGCATGCTATTGTTCAAATTCTTATTTCTTTTCATCTCATTAGCAATATTGATTCTCTCATAAAAATAACAAAAAGCAATAAGTTTCAAAATGTCTCAATTCATAAGATAATATACTAACTTCCGCCTTCCTCTTCCATGAAACTCTATGCTGTCCTTGCAAACTAACCTCCTTGCTGTTGATAGTGCTTACTCAATGTACTGTTCCCCATGGTTTACTTAATATTTCTCTCAACAAACTTTGAACATTAACAAAAACAACAACTTAGCGTGCAAACTAACATATTAGAAAGTTAAAATAGTTATTTATCATACTGATCTTTATGACGAGAAGACACCTCCAATCAGCATCTTGTTGGGTTATGGTTAGTTTTGATTCTTGATTGTTCTGTAAGAATACACAGAATCTGCAGTAGATCTACGAGACATGAAAATCTGTTTGGGATGAAGCAATCCATCTTCTCGAGGATTAGAAGTGCAATAAAGAAACTCATTTTTATTTCCTAAAACAAACAAAGCAAGAAGAAATATGAATGAATGCATTAGAGTTTCAAGCACAATCTTGAATAAGAGTAAAAACATCTTAAAACTAAAAAATACTTTTATCTAACGACGCTGTGATAGAAAATCTATCTTTGATTTCACTGAGAAAATGTTGATAGGTATCTCTGCGTGATGGGTTGTAAGAAGATGTCATAATTTACTATACGAGCAATATCCACAAAACGTTGTTTTATTTGGTTCAACAGATATTTCAATATTGGTTAATTTTCTAACAACAGCGTTGTGTTTAATTAATAATCTGATAAATTGATTTAATTTGTGGCAGTCCCAATATCAATATTATCCTTACATTTTGGTTTTTAACCTTTCGTTCATTTCAAGCTGTTATTGATTTATTTAAGAATATGATTTCAATAGAGTTATCAAATAAAAAAAACAAGATTATTTTCATTTGCAAATAAATGAATATATAAGAACAAATAAGTAGTTTAAACAAGTATGCAACTTGATAGTAACTTAAAATAATGCTTTTCAATATCTTAGACTAGAAACTAACATCTGAATGTAATTAATAAGCCCTAAGATTCATTTATCCAGAATGTTAAATTCTTAAATCCAAGAATTCATTAATATTTTCATAAGAACATATCTATCTTGTCATTTCATCCCATCCTCTTTTCTAAACTAATCCTTCTAGATCTCAAGAGGCATACAATTTCACTAGTTTGTTCTCTTCCCAATATCCTTTGAGGATTCTTTATTCGATTGCTTTGTACACAAACGAATCTCCTGATAATTTGTTATTTTCAAAATCTCCATAGATAATATCTCCATTAGACATGTACAATCTACCTTTGCCTTCTCTGTCATCATCAAAAAACTCTCCTTCGTATTTTATCCATCTACCTTCAATATTATTTAAGTCTTGATAATAAGCATGATCATCTTCAGCAAGAGAATAATCAACATTCTCATTGAAATGATATCCAAACCCTTCGAAGCTGCTTCTTGCGAATTAGCCTTAATAAGCTAATTAGCCATTTGGGTAGTAGAACATCCTACAAAAATGAATAATGCAAAGATAAAGAAAAATAACCAAAACAAAAGATTATTATTACCCTCTTCCACACATTTTATCTTAATCCCATTGACCTTTGTAGCATGCTTTGTTAGGGAATGTGAATACGCCATGACCTTGACGGATATTATTTACTTTATTTCCATGATACACTGATCCATTTGAGTGTGTTTCTTAAACTGCGCAATTTGTGTTTGTAGACCCTGCAAAGGATGTTTCAGCTTCTTTTTCTTATCCTTTCTTAGACCGAGGAGCTTCAGGTGTCTATTAACCTCTCTATTATAAGCTTTCTTCTTCATTATCTTCATTTTGAGACTCTACAGAGCTTGAGAATTCATAAGCCGATTTTCTCATAGGATTAATTACTTGTGATTATTGTTAATTTTTTGTAGTTGTTGGACTAGTATTTAAGGGAATTTTATCGATATTCCTATTCAATGGTACTGACGCCGAACGTGGATGTTTAGCAATAGGTGCAGCTTTATTATTTAGTTATTATTAACTTGTATTAACTTAAACATCCTAAGCATTTGGATCGAAGTCTGGATCACAACGAATCTAATGGAGTCTAAAGATTCTAGATTTTCTTCTTGGAAATAATCGCTCACAGAATGGTTCAAAAAGATTAGATATTTCAGTGCTATATCTGTAATTATTATCAAATATCCTATCTATACATTGATCAGATAGTGAAGGTGAACTACAGCTCTATTCACTGCCCATTTTTTTTTAGATTGTAAACGGAATAAAAATTGATTATTTTTTTCTTATTCAGTTGCTGGTGTGATATTCCTTCAAGTTAATGATTATTTGACTATTTATTTCTATTCTTGATGCTATTTCGCAATCTACCACGCTTTTAGATATTTTGATTTACAAAAGGTACTTGAATTTTTTTTTGACTAATCTTCAAATATTATTTTTTTGTAGATATCTAATTGTTTTGAAATCAGACACTTGTGCGTAGAGAAGTGAATTTTTCAAGTCTTCTTCCAAACATTTTAAGCTGTAAAAGAAAATCAAATTATGTTATTTTTAATTATATGTCTCAATTATTCTAATCTCAAAGTTGCATATTTTGATTGCTATTTCTTTTCTACACAGTGAATAGTTTTATGATTCTTTGGAAAGTTTTGACTGAGAACCAAGGAATTGCATAAGATCATAAAAGATAATTTGTAACATTTATCTGTTATTTTTATTAAAGAAGAACACAATTAATTTGATTAATACAACAGTTCAGTTTTTATTTTACTTGAGAAAGAAGAAAAAAACAAAAAATGCCTCCTAAAGCCAAACCTAAGAAACTCACAAGGAAAGAACTCGTAAGATTAACACAATTATGTCTCATCATACTTTGTTACTTAAGAAATCGTTGTTTGATGCAGCAAGCGTTAGCAGAGGAGTAACGCAAAAAGGATGAAGAAGAACGCAAGAAACGTGAGGAAGAAGAAGCAATTTAAAAAAAGATTCTAGACGAATAGCGTCGCAAAGAAGAAGAGAGATTAGCTGCAGAAGAGAAAGCTCGTCTGAGAGAAGAAGAGTAAGAACTAGAAAGCTGGAGAAACTAAATCATTAAAGAAAGGTAAAAAAATAACTTATTTTTTATTATAAAAATGATCAAAAAATGAAGAAAAATATCCAAATCAAGATAATAATCTTCATCCAAAAATCTAAATAATCAGCTAGACTTTAATTTTCTATTCATGTATCATTTAATTTCCTTTTGTTTCAAATTAGAGAAGAGTAAACTCGAGATATGCGCAACAAATCAGAATGGAATAAATACATGAAATGCAGCTCAAAACCAGACGCAGCGAGAGAAAGTGAATTATCTACTTTTATAACG
>Ga0302271_10003332_pt1 | contig 13656 bp, 6 predicted proteins | sample III_Bog_N1_1_FD_198767 | JGI IMG/M metagenome (GOLD analysis project Ga0302271, IMG submission 198767) | Peat permafrost microbial communities from Stordalen Mire near Abisko, Sweden - III_Bog_N1_1 | ecosystem: Environmental > Terrestrial > Soil > Wetlands > Peat | place: Sweden: Abisko... | reverse complement strand
TAAAAGATTTCCTTTAAAATTGGATTTTTTTAAGAGAGATTAATGTTTTTGTTATAATTATTGATGATGCTCGTAGTTATCATCTCTGCTGTATCTACTTGTCCTCTTAGTAATATTATCAGATCGTTGGCTGGTAATTTCATCGCAGTCTATAAGATTAGAATTCTACATGTTTTCTTTTGTTTCTTTCATCATTTATCCAATCAATAATGTCAAAAACCTTATTCAATTTTGTTGATGCTAAGTATTGGAGCATTAGGCCTTTCTTGCTGAGAATCAGGAAAAATAAATCAAAAGAAAGAAGAATTTTTGGATATTTTCTTTACAAATCAAACTATTTAATTAAAATAACTAGCATACACACACATATCTCAAAATAATTATCATAAATACAACTTAACTCTTTTCACTAATTCTTGCTCTGAGAATCTTCCTCTTTCACAACTCATTCAAGATTCTGTCCTTCTAAAATCGAGACCTGCAAGAACCGCATAGGCTTTGATCTGATTATTCGCTTACTTATTAAATTACTATCCTAGTGTTTCGATTACACTCCACTCATCATACTACCTGATTCATCATTGAGAAACGAGCTGTCTCGACTTGGAAACGTTCGATCATTTATCATCATCTTATTCTCTTAATTATCCACACTTTCTCCTCCCATTGTATCTCTACTTTGATAATAAAAAGAAGGATGAATGCTCCTAGCTGACTAATCACCTTTGCATTCCTTAGCATAACTACTTAAACCATAATAATTATCTTGATTTCCTGGTTGATCTCTAACCGGTTGATAGTATTCCCTAATTTCTTCCTCACATGCTAGCTGAAGTTTCTATGCAGGTCGACGATTTTATTTAATATTTTCTTTTTCTTATTAACTCGAAGGGTAGTAGTTATACTCAGTACCTTGATTGTACCCATCAGTATCATCTCTAAAACTCCTTTTTGCTGGTTGCTTCCGGTTGAAATCAGCGAGTTAGTTTTTATTACAAGCATTAAATTTCGTATTTATCTCAGAATGTCCATCAATTATGCTGCTGTGTGAATTGCTGTTATTGCTGAGATTCATTAGGTCAAGCCTTGGTATTTTTAGCTGTTGTGGTTAGTTAATCTATTATTATTATCGCTTTACATGTTAATTATCTTATTGTTTTCTATCAATCTATCTGAGAACTCCTAAATGCGATGAGCTTCTTAAAGAGGTTGCAGTCGAAGAAGATTCATGCGAGTATCTAGAATGTTAAGAATCAATTTCAATGTATTTAAGTTCATTATCTGGATGTTTCCGATGACTGCTTCTGTCGTAAGTATTATTATTAGTACGATAAGCTGAGTCCTCTCGTGTTTTTGCTGAGACACATTATGAGTTCATCTAATATGAAAATTCGATATTTTGTAATGGTAACTTACTTTAGAACTGTTAATTTGTCTAATATCGCTGGTATTCCTCTTGTTGTTATTGTCTGTGTCTCTATTACCTTTCCTGCTCTTTCTACTCCTACAATTCCCACTTGTTCTCATCTATCTTTACTGGATTTACTTGCATCAACTAATTCCAGAATTTCCCTTGTTAATCCTTCTACGCTTGATATTCCATCTCAAACAAACTCTACCGTTCTTATTCCACTTCAATCCCTCTAGCTCTAATGAACTCAAACCCAAAATACATCTTTCTATTCGCAGCTTTCGTAAGCAACTTGCACATACTCGTTAATGTTTCATTTCTCTTTGAATCTCTGCAGTGAATTTAAATTGCTTTCAAGCTTTCTGAATATCTCAATAGAACATTGCGTGAAAGCATCTTCGATAGTGCAGCATAAAGTGAATTTCCATTGATTTTGAGTAACTGCACGTGCTAAAATAGGGAGTTCATAAATACAGCTGATTTGATGTCTCTGCGCTTGTTCACTAAATTATTCAACTTTAGAAGAGATATTTCCCTTATTCTTCTGTTCTGAGTAGCTAAGAATAGTATTTTATCTTAAAAACAATGAGAATAGATCCTCCTCATAGCTCCTTGGAGAATGACACTTAGAATACCTGCAAAACCACTCATCTTTGCTTAATTCAGTATCATTTTCTCCACTCTAACATTCTCCTTCTTCAGCTACTCCATTCCTTTGTGCAGCTACTACGCAAACAGCCCTTTGAGAACCTTGAAAATTCTTTTAAAACCACTGCAGATAGATTTAATTTATTAACTTTTGGTTTTAACATCTCTGAAATACCTTTTCATGTTCTTAATCAAAACAGAATCTAACCTACCAACCAGTACTTATGCTCCAATTAATTGAGCTTATCCCTTGTAGTTATGAGAAATACTGCTGAGTTACGCATACTATTTCAGCTATTCAAAGGCTGCAGTTACTTTCGCTGTTTTCTTTCTATTTCTATCATACTAAACTGATAGCTAAGTGAATTAAATAAACTGATTTCGCTGGATATACAACTTCATCTATTTGATTCCTTCTTTCTTGCGCTCTTCCAAGCAAATCTTAACTGTCCTAGCAAGCAACATCATCCCAGCCAGTTAACCATTTAATCCTTTCCAATGGTTCTTTAATCCCCTAAATCCATGAACTACTTGTCTAAGCTAGAATTTTCTTAGTACTTTTGTCAACCTGAGAGCCTTGCACTGCTAATTAATTCCGTTGAGTGCAATTATCTACTAAAGCCCAAACTCGAGTTGGCTTCTCTAGATGTTTTTGATCCCAGCAGCTAATAACCTTCCCCCTAAAGATATCTTTAAGGTAATTTCTTTCTCCTTCTATGCAATCATTCCAAACACACGCAGCCTTCTCCAAGCCTAATGTATTCCTTCTAAATCGTATTTTAATTGTAGTTTGCATATTATCCCCAGCAGGAAATGTCCTCCTTTTTACATGCTATTGCACTTCCATCGCAGGAACATCTACTTCATTGGATTAACAACTGCTTGTTTACTGTTATTCTTTCTGCTAAAAATTCTCCTCAATGCTATTCTCCTTGTTTCTTCTAACTCTGCCTTCTTCCTTAATCTCCCCATGGCTGCAGTTAGCCTATTTAGAAACGCACGACTTATCACACGATTTAGCGACCACAACGCTGTCTCCCAATCTAACAAGACATCATTAAAAAAAGACATCAGACTTTGACTCTTGCACACACATAAGTAGTTCAAATTGGATAATCAGCTAAACAATACTTCTTAATCTCTCTATGTGGTTTACTTTTCATAATGCATTTTTTGGCTGGCCAAAAGGAGGAGGAGGAGGTTTAATTCTTGCTGTCAATACTCTGCCAATTACTGCTGCTAGTGTATTCAGTCTTTTATTTTTACAGCACTGCTTCTCTTGCAAGGAAAGCGCGCATTTATCCATCACCGATTTGAGTCGTCTTTCTCTCTTCGGAGCACAGTTAATCAAAAATTTCTTTCAGTGCTTCTTCTTGCTCTTCTTCGATGCTTTCTAGTAAGCGATTCTCCCATTTACTTTTACTCTTATTGAACTCCTTCCTTTCAGTGTCAGCTATCACAGTAGTCTTATCGCTTTAGTCTGTAGTAGTGACTGTCCTTAGTTATGATTCTTCATGTTATGCTGTATTTTTATGTTTATTTGAGAAGTTTTTAGCTACACGTTGTGGTTAAATTGATTCATCTAAGCCGCCTTTCTACTAAACATTGCTATGTTCATCAATGTATTCACTGTTTTTGTTTTTCTATTTATTCTTCTGTTATTTGAGTCCTTTCCAGAGATTCGCATGGACTTTGGACATAATGTTTGTCTAGTCAAGAATTTAACCCTAAGAGAGCATTCTCAAGCAACTAAAGTCAAACGATTTTGAAGTTAGTTTTTGGGGTGTTTTTTCGCTTGATAATTATTAGATTTGAGTTTGCTTTTTCCAAAAGTCAAAGGGAGAATCGATTAATTCGTTAATATCGGCCAGGGATAGTAAGGGAGAAAGAAAATCTCTTGATAACTTCTTCAAATCCTAGCTTGCTCTCTCTATTTCTTTCTCTTGCTTATTTTCGCTTAATTTTCATTGTTAAAAATGTTTCAATCTCAAAGAATAATATTAACAATTTTTACTTTATTTCTTGAACCTATTTTTTTCAAATCAACTGCTCGATATCTTTAAAATAATAGCTTAAGCTACATTACATGAATAACTAACTGTCTTAGCGCTTTGTCTTCTTCCCCAAAAAATATTAAATTGCTCTAAATTGTTCAGTCAATTATGTGTATATCTATGATTCACTATTTTAGAGGGGATAAATTAAAAAAGTTAATATTAAGGATACCTTTGATGCAGAAACATAATCTCTAGGAGGGGTAAATCATATCAAAATAATTGCTTATCAAACTATTATCCAAGCAGAAATATTACATTTATTATCATAAGCAGTTAAGACAGCAACAACAACAGTACATAGGCACAGTAACGAAATAAACAAAAGTATAAAATGACTGGATTAGGTGAGTAGTTAGTATTAAGACCATACAAGTCTTTAGGTGTGTTTTGCGATGGCAACTAGCAATGCTTGTACAATGCAGGGAAAAAATTATTCCTTGCTTCGACATGTGGACATTCCTTTAAGACATACAGTTTACCTGATCTCCGAGTTGGATTGCTAGGTCCACATTTCGATGGAAAGCTTAGAGCGATTGCGGCATTCAACGAGTTTATCTTCATAGCAGTGAAGAATTCTGTTTTGAAGCTCAGACACTACCATGTGCTGGGTGAGATGAAAATGGATGATAAGATCTCATGCATGCTGCTAATGGGTGATCAGCTAGCCGTAGCAGACATCAATGGATAGCTAAGAATCTTCGATCATCACTCAAAGCAATGTGTGGGAGAGACACAGCTAGATTTCTCTCCGTAGAGTCTGATTCATCCACCGACATATCTCAATAAGATTTTAGTAGCTGGTGATAATAATCTAGAACTCTGGAATGTCTCATCTATGAAAAAAATCTACGAGTATTCTTCGTTGCTTGAATCCAAGGGGAAAGGGACAACAGTAGCTCCCTAAGTAGAGGAAGATTCAGATAGAACCTCAAATGTTGTGCTGACAGCTGTCGAAGCATCTCCAGTTCTTGATATTGTTGCATTTGCTTTTTCCAATGGAAGAATCGTTCTCCATGACATTAAAAAAGACAAGAACGTTCTTGTTTTCAGGACAAACAGCAGACCAATCTCAATGGGGTTCTCGAAAGTTGAGAAACCTTTACTCGCGATAGGTGACGAGAATGGATCGATAGTAATCTGGGATTTGAACGAAAAGAAGATATTCTCTTAGCTTAAAGGAGTGTTTTCAGGTGCTGTGACATCGATTATTTTCATGCCGCATGAATAGGTGTTCATTGCTGCTTCAGGCAGAGATAACGCAGTGTTGCAATACAGATTCGAAGAATATGAGGAGAGTAAATTTGCTGTGCTCAGAAAGCGCCAGGGAGCTACAAATGCGTTGCTCAAAGTCAGATTTGCAAACGATTTGCATATTTTTGCAAGCTCTACATCAGAGCATGCTGATATTAGAGATGTGTCATTGATAAATGAATGCATGAGTGCAGCTTTTTCAGCGAAGTAGTAAAGCAAGGAGAAACTGAAGAGGAAGCATATTTATACGGAGTAAAATGCAGGTTCGCAAGTGAATTAAATCCTGGATTTCTCTTTTTCGATGAATCGAGCCAGTGATTGGGCGAATCTGCTAACCTGTCATAAAGAAAGCGACAAGCCATGCATTTGGTCATCTGAAGACCATTCGATAGTCAAAAAGGATCTGTAGCTCTTCAGTAAAGATCAAAAAGGTAATTGATTTTAGAATACAAAAAATGGAAACAATAAAATTTTACAATAACTTTTTCTTATTGCTTTTTGTTTTTTTCCCAGAACAAAACCGCTAGATCACATCTGTTTTCGTGACTAAATGTGGAAACTTCGGTGTGCTTGGATTCGATGATGGTAGTATTATCAAAGTTAACATGCAGTCAGGTGCTTTCTAAAAGGCTTTCACTGGTCATCATACCACCTCTATCACTAGTATTTTCGTAAACAGCTACAATAAATATCTCATCAGTGCAGATGCAGAAGGTAAAATGGTCATCTGGGATTTCTACTCCGGATAACATCTCCAAGAATAAACCTTTGGTGAAGAGAAAATCGTTCTGATAACAGGGTCAAATTATTCGCATCATTTCCTGATTGCCTTGACTGATCACTCCCTCGAAATGTGGGATATGCTATCTCTTCGTCGTGGTCGTCGATTCACAGGACATACCTAGAAAATCCTTGATGCTTGCTTTGCTCAGAACAACAAGCATGTATTCTCCACTTCTTAAGATTCTACGTTGAAGATATTTGATGTCGCTTCCAATGAAATGATAGCGAATTTTAGTTTACCCAAACCAATCATCTCTCTTGATGTCTCACCAAATGGAGAGTTCCTCATATCAGTGTTTGCTAACTCTAGGGAGATTAATGTATGGCATAATCTAGTGGATATCTTACCTTGGGCATCATCGCTTGAAAAGCAAGTTCGCTTTGTGTCTCCTCTAAAATGGACGCATGTAAGTGACAGACGTCGCTACTATCTCAAAGACACTCTCAAAGTAAGGAAAAATGGAATGAACTGATTGGATTTATTTTAAATTTTGCACGTTTTTAATAATTTTTTCTAGAAATTCAATTTTTTTTTTTTTTTTCATTTTATCAGCAAGAAGAGGAAGAGCTGGAAGAGCAGATGCTTCTTGAAGGAAAGAAAGACTATGGATTAGAAGCAATTTGCGATAATTCTAACACTATCCGCTTCACAGCTTTGGAAGAAGGCAAATGGCTTTAGTTGATTCACTTGGACGAAATTCGAGAGCGAAACAAATTGGAGAACACTGAAGAAATCGAATTCAAGATGCCATTCTTCTTGGATTTCTCAAAGAAAGACGATGTCAGAGAAGAGCTTAAGAAGGAATATTAATCTAAATTAGGAGAACAATCTCGAATTATTAAAGAGAACAAAAATAAATACTTAGCTGAATTGGGCACTCCGATTTAGAAACTACTTCTGAACTACGAAGAAGCAACTGCTTCACGACTCCTCGAAGAGCTCAAGAAACTCACAGCGAGTCAAGCTGATTACGAGCTGAGAACTGCGCTTTTCGGGAACAGCGAGAATAGCATTTCAAAGTTGTTGACTCTTTTCTCAGCGCTGTTCGATTCCTCTGATGAACTAGACCTCAAAAATGCTTATTTCTCCAGAATCATCAAGGTAAAAAATAATTTGACCTCCAAATTAAAAGATCAGAGAAATAACTAAGGTCACAATATTTTTCATTGATGCTTTGACAAATCGAAAAGAAATCTCCAAAAAGATGTGCAAATAATAAATAAAAATAAGACCACATTTCAATAGTAAACACTAACAATCCCCCCTTTACTTTATCTAGTGTTGATTTAAAACAGTTAATCTGCTGTATTCTTTTCCCCAGTGATATCTTGAAGTCCAAATTCATCAGAAGATTATTTCCCACTTTACTAATTTCCCTTTAATTTTATTTTATTCTCTCACCCTCTTCCCTGGTCTATTCTTTTCCATTCCTCCACTCTTCTACCTAAAAATCCCTAATTAAATTATGCATCATTTAAACCATTGGCTAGTCTCAATCTTTCTCTTAAATCCTTTTTGATTAAATATCTTTTCTGTTTCTAAATAGATTTCAGGCGACGAACTCATAAGAGATCCTTAATACAAGACCATCTTGCTTTAAATCAGAGACAAAATTAAAAATTCATGGTAGCGTCTCCTTGATAGACAAAATATCATTTCCAGTATGGCAGAACATTTCGCTAGAATCCCAAATTGAGAATTTATGTTTCTGAGTTGTAGACAAATATTTTTCAAAACATCCATTCCTCATTTGGACATGTATTATCTTTTTAACTTCATTCTGGTTTGTACTCCTTTTAACTTGTTACATTTCAAAGATTTTGGAGAGATAATTCCCTTTGTTTTATTGATCAATTTCAATTAAAAAAATTCTAATTTGTGGGCATTGAAATTAATTAATGAAAGATTTGTGAATTTCATCAGATCTTACACTTTTCATGACTTAATCAAAAACCAAAATAATCGTAGTACTAATTGAATCCGATGACTACTTACAATTAGCTAATTCAGTGTTGTTGTCTCCTTATCCTTATTGTTCTCTGTCTAACGTGATATCAAAACTGGATCCCCAGTCTCATTTTCTTTTTGGTAATTTATTGAAGTCATAATATTTAAACAAAAACCATATTCTGCATGGAATTCTCGAAGTCAAGTAATAAATTAAGGATTCAGGAATGATTGTTGCTTTCTTTAAGATACCTCTGCTAACTATCTCTTTTTAACATGGTTGCTTTTTTTTCAAGGTAAATCGATGCTAGAAGAGGTTTTAGATAAATGCAAATAGCAGCTCGTTGATTAGAAAAAGAGATATTTAGTTGGTGATCACAAAGCCAATCATATTTTTGACTGGTAAACGATCAGATTATCTTCGAGTGACATTTAATTTGAGATGGAATCAATGGAAGGAAGATCATTCTTGGAAAATAAACACCATAATGGAGGGTGGTTGTGGTACAAAAACATGAACATCCCAAGTTTGAAATTCAAATGTAGTTCCTGCTCTTCAAATGAGGATAGACTGATAGCATTAAGGCTTTTAGCTGTTAGAAACGATGAAAACAATCAGTGGAGAGAAGTTGCTATGAAAGGCGCTCAAAGCTGCAGTTTCTAAAAAGATGACATGACTGCTGAAATCAGTTCAATCCGCTTCATCGATACAAGCTACAATTTCAGGGTAAATTAGAGGAATTAAAATATGTTTAAGGAAAAGAAGATAAGTAATTTAAGGTTGAGAGAGAAACTAATTGATAATTGATATTGTCCAACAACAAAAAAGTTAACTTGACACTATTGATTATGTTTAGTAAAACCCCGTTGTTTTATCAGACGTACAAGGAATGCCAAGCTAGGAAATTCAAAAAATGAGGGGGAGGATTGAAATTGAAAATATTTCTGACTCAGCTTGAAGCAAAAAAAATTAATTATCAATAATTAATTGTTCTTGGTTTTTACAAGAAGGGTTAGGAAATTCAATCGAAAATGAATTCATCAGTTAGTGCAATAAGTACTTTTTTCAAATCATAAGATATTGCAATAGTCTTTGTTAACTTTAATTTCTTCTTTCTAGTCCATGCACCCAACTACCCTCCCTTCCCTCCCCTCTCCATAATTTTTTCGATTTAGTTTGCTTTACATTTATAATTTTTTACAAAGGGACTTGATTTAATCTTATCAAATATTTTCCCATTTTTTTGGTTACATTTCCTTCAAATTCCCTTTCCAAATTCTTAAGCACTTATTTATTCATATTAAAAAAGGGAGCTAAATTCTTTCTCGTATTGGTATTCTATACTGTTAGCCCAGAAGCACCCTCTTCTTCGACTCTTTTGGAAATCAAACTAAGCCCTCCAATCTATGTAGAATCCAGAAAAAAATCATTCCAAGAGAGAGTAAAACTATTTTTCTTTGTGAAAAATAAAAACAACATAATCTAACCTAGATTTTGTGTTTCAAAACATAGTCAAGCAAGATTAAATTTTTCGAACCCTTTCAACCTAATTTGATAACCAAGAACTATGACAAGAAAATCTAAAAGAAAACAAAAGGAATCATCCAACCCAATGCACATTTCGAAGATCTTCTCTCGTACTACACAACAGCAACCATTCGTCATAAGATCTACCATCCATTTTTCATATTTCTCAAATATCATTAAGCCGTTTGTCTGTACTATTGTTCATCGCATATCCTTCTCAACTTCTTAGTAAAAAATAGAGAGAAAAGTATTATTGGTATCTTCAATAGTTTTTTTTTTCTGTAAACTTAAACAAAAATATTTCCAACAGGATGAGAATTTCTTTATTGAAGCATAGAAGATAATTTTTAATCAATTGCTTAATAACCAATCAGAGAAGGCTTACTAGGAGCCTCCCTTGATTATTTGTTTGAAGAGGCACAGCGATATGTAAGATTGGCCGAGAAATGTGAGAAAAGTAATGAATAAACACTCTTTAAACAATATTGTTCAAATTCAAAGAATTCCCATGATTTATGAGAATTTTTTCGCATGACATTTTGTAATAATCTGAAAAAAAAGATAGACAAATCGCTACTGAGCACTGAGAGTGATGCCTTGCGTTACATGGAATCCTCCGAGTTTCCCTTTCAAATTCCAGAAACATACACTGAAGTCATTTATTCTGTAAAAAAACAAATACTAAAATTACTGTGTTCAATTGGATTCATTTTTATTGATCTTTGAAACTTGATCTATTCTCAAATTTTGAATAAAATAACAATCATAAAAAGGATGAGTTGAGACAAAATTACACTCGAAGCTACAATCGATTGAACCAGTTGTAATTTCAGATCCAAACAGAGAAAACTACTGCTTAATGTGAAACTTCTGATTTTTATGAAAAACAACAAAGAATTAAACACTAAAATCAACAACAAATAACAAAGTAGTTTACAGACATTATTCCAAGTGTACCACTGCTTCAAGTTCAAGGAGAATCACCTAGTTAGTTATCATTTGGTTCACTGACAGAAATATATAATCAGCCTATTTAAACTAACCAAAATCTTGAAGATTTACAGAATCCAATACAAGCAAACAGCTCCCTTAGCAAATACCCCCTTAAAACCAATCTTCAAATGCTTTTAGAACTTTACCAAATCCACAATGGAAGTAATAATCTTAACGAAAATTAACCCACACATTTGCTGAGATAGGAAAATCTAAGTAATGGATTACCAGAGTTGCGTCAATAAAATTTGCAAGACTATCTTCAGAACTTCGAAAACAGCTTTAATATAAATTGGGCAATTAGTTATCCTTACAATCAAATCAGCAATTAATAACTTAATCCATAACCATAAAAAGATCAGTAATATTGCTAAACTCAACAGCTTTAGCTAGAGTGGTAAAACCATTAGAAGTAGCTAAGAGATCACTCAAATCACCTGAACTCAAATACTTCTTAGAATGATTTACTATTTCCTTAAAACATTAATTCGTAAACATTGCAATTAAGACAATCATAGGCGTAGTTGCAATAGCAGAGAAATGCCCTCTTTGCTTATTCCAATGCTCAAGGTTCAACCTTGAATTATGATGGTTTTCAGTTTATCCTTGATCCTCTTCAAAAATAGAACATTTGCTCAAGTCAGTCATTTAATATTTCTGATTGTAGTTAGTATTCTACTTTCTTTTCTTCAAAAAACCCAGCAACAAAGTAATCCCCTTTTCTTTCTCTCACTCCAACACATTCCAATGGCAATAATTATTAAGATTAGTATCTTTGAGAGGGGAAAGTTTCCTTGCAAATTGAATTCTCATTTACTTATCAGCTTTCACTAAGACTAACTTATTTTTTAGTTTATTTGTTGGTAGAAATATTATCGAATTAGTCAATAATAATCTAAATCAATCGAATTGTGTAATTGAAAATTCTAATTGGATAGAATTGAAAGTTGTCCCAAATTTCAGATTAAATCTTCAATAAAAATCATAAAACTGCATTATTATTTTTCTATTTTTACTTACAATTGTGATTTTTTGCTCTACTTGACATGGGCACAAAAAGTAAAGTTCAGTTGGAAAGGAAATGGAATTTTCAAAAAATAGAGTTCTGACTTCTCCGTCTACCTCTGATTTACTTATCAATTTATTTTCCTACACATTCTAACAAAACCATAACAAAAGTAGCTTTATAGAAACTTTAAAAATATCCCAAAATCTGAATTTTTACCACCTCAATGATAAATTTTCCCTCCTTACCCCCAATTTACTTATGTTTCCTTTTTTTTACAAACAATTTTAACAAAATCATAACAAAACCAACTTAATTAAAAATAAAAATAAAAATTTATTAAGCAATGCTGGTGATCTGAAGGCGTTATCCGAGAGGTTCAACTAAAAAGCAAAGTAAGAAGGGCTGATAGGCAAGCCGTAGGATTAGTCAGAAGCAGCATGGAGTTATTTTAATCTCAAAAAAAAATCTAAAATTGATAATTTTTAAAACATCATAAAACATTTTAGTAGTTATTTTACAAATCTAATCTGGAAATATTGTTTTTTCATATTTATTTACAAGGATCTGTTTCACCAGCTTGAAATTATCTTTTTTATTCTTTAATAGAAAATACTTTTCCAAACTTATTTAAGTTAGTGTTTTTATTATTTTTCATTTTTTGGATTTTTTTGCTTTAATTTGTCTTTTAAGATAGACCATACATTCTCTATCGAATTGTGATCCGGAGAATTGCTTGACAAGTTCATAATATATGTTTTAATCCTCAAAAAATTTTTACTAAACTTGGATTTGTGTTTTGGATCCTTATCATGATAGATGTTTGAGCAATTTGCGATAATGCTAACACAATCTGCTTCACAGCTTTGAAAGAAGGCAAATGGCTTTAGTTGATTAACTTGGACGAAATCAGAGAGAGAAACAAACTGGAGAACACTGAAGAAATCGAATTCAAGATGCCATTTTTCTTGGATTTCTCAAAGAAAGACAATGTCAGGGAAAAGCTTAGAAGGAATATTAATCTAAATTAGGAGAACAGTCTCGGATTATCAAAGAGAACAAAAACAAATACTTTAGCTGAATTGGGCACTCTGATTTAGAAACTACTTCTGAACTATGAAGAAGCAACTGCTTCAGGACTCCTCGAAGAGCTCAAGAAACTCACAGCAAGTCAAACTGATTACGAACTGAGAGCTGCCCTTTTCGGGAATAGGGAAATTGGATTTCTAAACTGTTAACTCTTTTCTCAGAGTTGTTTTTTTCCTCCGATGAACTCGACCTCAAAAATGCTTATTTCTTCAGAGTTATCAAGGTAAAAAATCTTCAAAATTCCAAAATAAAAAGACTTCAAAAATAACTGAAGTTCCAATCTTTTTCATTGATGATTTGACCAATCGAAAAGAAATCTTCAAAAGATATGCAAATAAAAAATAAAATAAGACCGTATTTCAATAGTAAACACTAACAATCCCTAACACATTATTTGGTGTTGTATTTGAGTTGAGTTGATATTTTTTAATCTCTTTGATCTCCCCTCCCCCCCCTCCCAAAGATATCTTGAAGTCCAAATTCATCAGAAGATTATTTCCCACATTACTAATTTTTCTGATTAAATATATTTTCTACTTCTGCATAGATTTGAGGTGACGACTCATAAGAGATCCTTAATACAAGACCATCTTGCTTTAAATCAGAGAGAAAATCAAGCATTCCTGATAGCGTCTCCTTGATAGATAAAATATCATTTCCAGTATGACAGAACACTTTGCTAAAATGCTAAATTGAGAATTTATGTTTCAGAGTTGTAAACAAATATTTTTCAAAACATCTATTCCTCTTTTTAACATAGATTATCTTACAAATTCTATTAGGGTTTGTAATCCTTTTAACCAATTACATTTTTCGAAGATTTTAGGAAGATAACTCTCTTTGTATTAATGATCAATTTCAATTAAAAAAATTATTGAAATTTAATTAATGGGAAATTTACGAATTTCACCAAATCTTACACTTTTCATGACTCTATTAAAA
>Ga0302271_10003330_pt1 | contig 13659 bp, 11 predicted proteins | sample III_Bog_N1_1_FD_198767 | JGI IMG/M metagenome (GOLD analysis project Ga0302271, IMG submission 198767) | Peat permafrost microbial communities from Stordalen Mire near Abisko, Sweden - III_Bog_N1_1 | ecosystem: Environmental > Terrestrial > Soil > Wetlands > Peat | place: Sweden: Abisko... | reverse complement strand
AATTATTTATTTTTTTTTTTTTTTTTTGGGGGGGGGGGGGCCGGCAGATATGAGATTTGTGGATATGTCGATTAAGGAGGGAGTTTGCAGTGAATTATTCAAAAATTTAAAGAAAGTAAACAAATAAAAAATTACATAAAAAACAAAACAAAATATCTTGAACTAACACTTTAATAACTATTTGCTTGTGTTGCCTAGAAAAATTCATATTTTGACCTTCCAGAAGAGCTGATAACCACATTTTTTTCAAGTTTATCTACCCCTTTTACATCTTATTATCTTTGTTTTGCAAATTTGTTCTTTAATTAATTTCTCGCGAAGTTTTGTTCAAAACAAGACAATACAATAACAATCAAGAGTCCTCTAAACGCTATGTCAGTCTATTTAAATTAATCTTTTTATAAATTCTCCTCCTTTTCCTTCCTCTCATATCTTCATGAAACCTCCATTTAAATTAGTTTTTTTGACATCACTGGATGTAACATGCTAACTAAAATACTTTCTATGCTATCCTTTAAGCACAGGCGAAGGCACTAATCTCTGAACTCCTGCGATTTATTATTACTATTAAGATATAAATAATAGACTAGAAGGTGCTTAAAGCATTGCCTGCTGATGCTATTAAGACTATGTGTTAATTCTCGAATTTTATTTGTCATTATTGTTGATATTCCCACTAGTAGGTGGTTAATGCACAGAAAACGCATTTGATCTATTAAAATCAGTGCTGATATGTCTTTGTTTTTCTGATTTTTACTTCACTAACTAAGGGAATTACTACGGAGCTTCATTTTTCTTAGGTTAATTAGTACTCTAAAAATGTTATAATTCAGGTAATTTATTCAAATTCATCGCTTTCACAGGTGAATTCTATTATTATTACTTTAGTTTAGCCATCCCAAATAGTGTCCTAGATGAAGAATTAAACTCCGCACTAGCGAGCATTGGATGGTTAAACATAGTCGCTTAGAATGCGTCTTTTTATGATGACTGCTATTGTTGTTGTTGTTGTTACTACAAAGCTGTTTTTTCAATAAATTAACTAAATAACGATGGAGAACTACTACCATTTTATTATTATTTTTATTAAATTTCCCGTTATTACTATTCATAAGCAAGTCTCTTTCTCGGTGACCAATCTGATCCACTAGGTATCTTAGGTCTAGCTGGATTATTGCTATTACTGTTATCACCATTACTGTTTCCTTCATTTATAGGTGATTCATCTTCTTAAACTGTACTTTACAATTTTAATCTAAACGATGTTTATGATGATTATCCTCCTGGATAATTAGATAGTTCTTATTTCTATTATTTCGAGGAATACAACCCTTGTGATTATGCCATTAAAGCAGAAAATCCAGCATTATCAGCTGGAAAATCTGTATTTGACTATGACGAACTAGGAATACCTAAACCATGTTATGTGACAGCCTTAGAAAATGCAAAATTACCTATGCTTCCGAGAGAGCCACTGCAGATATTACTTGATTCAGCAGTTGATTCGGCTTATTAATATAAAGATACACTGATGTCATCGTTATCTTGTTAGATATTCTTGACATTTTTGGAATCTTCATTTTCATTGTAACTTTTAGGTTCTTCTTCATCGGATGCTTAGTCTGCATTGTTATTATCAAAATCATCTAGTTCCTTGTCGATATCTTGACTTTATCTTACCGACTATTGTTGGTTTTTAGTTATTTCGTTTTTCTTCTTCTTTTACATTTAACTTAGTTAATGCAGATTCATTTAACTTTTTCTCACAGATTCTGGACCTTTCTTGGGGGCTTTTCGAGGTGATAAATTAAGTCCATTGATGACTCCACTAGCTGTTGCTTTAGTGAAATTGGAAGGATGTCGATTGGAAGCTGCTAATAGCTCTGAATTATTTGGCCCTGAATCACATTTTAAACCATTGTGATATCTGTCATATCTGTCTTGTCTCATTTTTTAGGAGTTTGCTTCGACACAATCTTGAAAATAACTTGTGAATCTTGCGAAATTCCTGTCTGAATTCATGTCTAACGAGACAACACTATGTTCGATGTTTTCATCGCTGAGAAATTCCTCCAGACTCAACTCACTACGGCAGAATCGAAAAACCCTCTCGGCTCCTTTGAAAATATCCTTGAATGTAGGTCGCTTTCCCTTCGCGAAGAACGATGATCTTAGCTTGAACAGCTGCAAGAAACTCAATCTTTTTCCGTAAAAATCAGTGAACTCCTCAGCATTAATCCCTCGCAATCGCAACTCAGAATTATCCCATATATTGAAATTCCCAATATCACTGTCAACACTGCTTATCGATGAACTATCATCATCATCGTCACCATTGTTTTCATCAAGATTGTTATTAGACGCCCCTACTCGCTTATTCAAGAAGTCTTCTAAGTTTTCCCCATCTTCGAGATCATTCTATTTCGGTTTTCCAGTGGTTTGTCTATTATTATGATCTAACTTTATCGGCTTGATTAGGATGTTTCTCTGCTTCATTTTTTTAAGTTTTTTTCTTTCTTCTTCTTCCTTTTTTTATTTTGTTTCTTATTTTTTGAATCAGTCTTTTTATGTGGAGTGTAATTAACATTTGCAATTCCTCCCTCTCTTCTCTCTTAAAGTTGATTATTTAGCCATCGCTTCACTTCTCCCATCTAGAATCTTTACGAATTCATCAGCTTAGCTGGAGTATCTTCGCTGCATGAAAAGTAACCACATTTCACGATATGTATCCTCCACAGATAATACTCCCTTTTTGCTAAGTTTTGCAAGCACATTCGATGAATTTTCTCATTTTTTCGCTACTTTTTTTGAATGAACATAGCAGATATTACAATCCCCCACTGTAAACTATTCTGCTAATTTTAAAAGTTAATTTTTTGTCTATTTTGGTTTCCTCCAATTCTAGTGGTTATTTATTCTTCTTGTAGCTATGACTCCCCTTTTTTAGGAAATTCTGGAAGATTTCTGCTCTTTTACACCATCGGATTTCCTTCTTTCTCCATTAATCTTCATCCACTAGAACAATCTCCACAAAACTCATCTGCTTTTGTTGTTTTTCCAAACAAAAATACCTTTCCTTCAACTCTTTCCAAGAATAGTTAAAATTTACTTTTTGAGCAATAAGAATTCTGTATTACCTTCTTTTCCAAGTAACTTTTTAATAAAAACCTATGAGTATTGGCTGATTTAACACAAGAGCCTCTAATTTTCCACAAATATCAAGCTTCAAAGATCTCTGCTTTTTTTTAAAATAATTCAAAAATGAGTTAATCTGTAATTAATCTCTCCCAACACTCTTCCTTTACCCACTCATTTCGACCTATTATACGATGATCACCTTGGAATATCCCCCCGATACGTCTTTAATCAGCAAACACATTTCTAATTTGCGATCTATCGTATCCAAACAAAATAGATATATTTCTTGATTTGCAGCCCTATTTACATCTTTTAATAATTTTTTTGGACACGAATTTATTATCAAAAAGACTAACATTATTAAAAAAACACTCGAATGATTATTGTTGAGCTCAAAACAACTTTTGTTGCCTGTCATAGTATAAACAGATAATTTTTTTTGTAGTTCAAAGGCTATTATTCTACTCAATAGATACTTTTATAATAGATTTTTATGCATTTTTTGGTCTCAATATTACTATTTCACTTAATAAGAATAACACGTCTGTGACGGAAATGTATTCTGACAAGCAGAACAGGCTGGTAATAACTCACTAAATGACTATTTGTTCTTCATTAAATTTCTTATAAGATTAGATCTAATTTGAAGTTGTTTTTGTCTCTTAGCTTTCATAAAATTCTTGACAAGTTTGGAACAAATAAACTTTTTTTATGAAAATATTGAGTAAATCATGAGGAAAAAGCTAAATAATTCTATGAATTTATCTATGTCTAATACTATGTATTACTTTGCAATAAGAAATTTTTTTAATGGAAACGAGCGTTTTTTGAGTGTATCATTGAAATTATCCTTAGTTTTAGGAAATTACATTATTTACATGTCTTTCTAGAAGCTTGGAGTCTGCTTACTTTAATTCGCGAGTATTTAATTGAGATTAAGTAAATAACCGATAGATACAAAGAAAAGAAAAAACTTTTTTTTTATTCAAATGCGTCTCCGAAATTCAATCACATAAAACAATGAATATCATCCTCAACTCTTTAGTTATTTTGAAATGTTTTCTATGGATTCTCTTTTTTGTTTCATTCTTAGATTTCTCTTAATTATTGTAAATATTTATTTTTTTTTTGTTTGATCGAAATTTTAGATAAAATATTGCGGTAAATTTGTTGATATTTTTTTGAATGATTTCTTTTTTTGAGATCTACCTTGATCAATTAAAAGTGAAAAAAAATAAAAAGCAATCAAATGTTCTGAGATTTGCAGCAGGATCAAGTGTAGGATTTTATCTTGTTGTTTTGTGTGCTTTTTTTCAAAGCAAGCCTAAGATTGAGAGGTATTTTGATATTTGAAAAAAAGTTAGATTTCAATAATTAGTGGGCTATTTAGTTAAATTATTTGTTAATACTAGAAGATATTATCACAAGACCATTTTGGGTTTTGAAATTATCAGATAATTCTTTGATTTATTGTAAAATGTTTTGTATCATAAAATGAATTTCAATTAATTTTTTTTTGGAAAACCTTTGTCAAGGTTAATAATTGTTTAATAAAAATGCTAAATTGCTCCATTCATGATAAAAAAGGTAATTAATGAAATATCTAGAGTATTTTGAATATTCATTGATATCACATTGCCCTTTAATATTTCTTAAACTTTTGTTGTTGCTTTTGTATTATGATTTTTTGTTTTATATTGTTGATAATGAGAGATTTCAAGATTTAAATAGAAAAATACAAAATACAAGAATGCTGCAAAAAGCACACACAAGAGAGTGCATGCATTGAGATCAGACATATTTCTTGATTTTCTAAAATCAACTCAAGCTGATTGGCTATGAAGTATCCTCATCTTCTTCATTTCTTGTAAGTGTGGAAAGACTTGTCTTCCTTGAATTCGAAGGTAACTTCTCTGGTGGTGATTTGCTTGTAGATGGTAGCAATGGACTCCAATTTATCTTCAAGGAAATCTCTGTCGTTCTGGTCGAGTTGACTGTAGAAAATAAATCAAAAAGGAATAAGTCAAAAAATATTCTTTGTAGCCATTTCAGTTAAAAAAAGAACTAAGAACTGTTCCCATCTCACTTTCTTGTTTTATTATCTTTCCCCTCACAAAATCTTTAAACTTTTCCTTCAGCATTAACCAACATTTCCAAAAAGAACTTATTTTATCGCTTCCTTCCCTTTTATTGTTATCCTTTCTGCTCATTAGACTAGTTAATTTAGCTTTTTTTTTGGTTATTGTTAATCTTAATCTGAATCTATTTTCTTGCATTTTCCCAAATTATTTCAATCTAAACTAAATCTCTTCTTGTTTCTCTTACACTCTGTAGAAGGCAGATCCATCGAGTCTGACTCTGAGTCTCTTTCCGACGAGAGTAGAGGGGAGTAACAAATCGTCAAGGAGAGCATCGTAGACATAGGTCAAACATCTAGATCTAGGCTTCTATTGAGATTTGTGCTCCTTGATCCACTTGGATTCAATGTTACGCTGGGCAGTGAAGAAAACAGTGTGCTTGAGTTTCTTCTCCAATTCGATGATCAGCTTTCTAGCGACGGAGAGGAGGACTCTGTATGACTAGAAGTGAACGTAGATCAACAAAGCAGGAGCAGCAGATTTCTTTCCAGCCTTGGAGTTCTAGAACTCAGAAACCTAAGTGAGCTTGATGCTTTCGAGGGCAGTCTTGAGCTCAGCGGATGATTGCTGTAATTCGACAAAAGCGGAGCCGACGTGCTCTTCGGTCTTGGTCAATTTCTGCGATAAATCACATAAAAAATGAAATCATACTTCTAAACTATTTCCCTATTTTTTTGGTATTATTTCATGCATTGTGTGCCTAAATGCTTACTTCTTTCTTGTGGAACTTAGCGAGAGCCATTTTGTTATCTTTATATCCTTTGGGGAGGGAAATGTATGAATCTATTATCGTTTAATTTTATTATCTTCCTTGCTTCTTATTTTGTTTTTGTTTTTTGCACCCCCTTAATTTCTCCCTTCCAAATTGCGTTTCTTTTTTAGATCCATATTATCCGAAATAAAATTGGGTCTGACTCAATAGGATATTCCTAGAGGCATGCAAAGTGTTTGCTATTTCATATATCTCAATGAGAAACATTTTAGAATTAATTTATTTTTTTGTGTTGAAAAATAATATTTCTTTAGTTTGTTTATTTTTTCATTTTTTAAAGCTAATTTTTCTTTTATTTCGAGTGAGTTCAGTAGATTAATGGTCTCTAAAGGCATTTCCAAGAGTTTCATTAAGTTTTTAATACAAAAAATATGATAAAAAATACTTTAAAATCTAACTTTTACACACAGATACAAAAAAAAAACACAATTCATGCCATTTCCCCCTATTGACATAACTTTAAAAATACCTCAATACTCATCTTTATTTCATGAGCTTTTAATATCATTTCCTCAATCTATTGAGGCCATGCTATTTTGTTATTTTCTTCTTCATAGCCTACCTCAACAACAAGAGCTTTTCTTCTTTTTCTCTTTTGTACCAATCTAAAAATTCGTTGCCCCAGGAACATAATTAGCTTCCCTTCTCACTGTCAAGTTCTTTGGCCTTATATCTTGTGGTAAAATACCAATCGTACCTAATATTTCTAAGAAAAAACAAAATGAATGGATTCTCCTTCAAAAATATTCACATTTTTCAATTTTTCTCTTTGAAACCCCCTCTCCCTCCTCCACTCCTATTTTGCTCTGAAATTCTTAAAATATCTCATTATTTCCTTCATTTTATTTCAGTATTTCCCTTACCTTTAGCTAACGTTTCAAATGCAGCTTCGATGTTCTGCGCATTCAATGCAGATGTTTCCATATAAGCTAAGTTAAATTCCTTTGCAACTTCAAGTGCTTCTTCTTTCTTAACTCTCCGTTCTTCCTCGAGATCCGCTTTATTTCCAATCAGCACCATTTTAATATTCTCCGATGCATTTTGCTTAATTTCTTAAACCCATATTTTCCTAATATTATCTAAAGTATGCTACTGCGTAACATCAAACACAAGTAACGCACCTAATGCTCCTTTATAATATGTCTTAGCCAATGCTCGAAACCTTTCCTAACCTGCTGTATCCCATATGGAAGCTTAAATCTACGTATTATCCACTGTCATGAATTTCTTATTATACTCCACACCGATTGTAGATTTTATGTCGAAACTGAATTTATTCTCTGTAAACCTACCCATAATTGATGTCTTGCCTACTCCACTGTCTCCAATCAGTAGCATTTTGAACTAATAATCCAGTTACGATCTTGTTTCATTTATTGATTGATCTCCAGTCATATGTGGTTATTATTTTTTAGATTTATTCGCGAAAACTATTGATTTTATGCTGTTTGTGATTTTTATTATTAACAAAACAAATATGATATAAATCAAGAAATATATTTGATATGAAAGAAGCTAGCTTTTAGGATTTTTCTTCATTCTTATGGCTAGTTTGCTTCCACTGAAGAAATACGCTTTATGTGGCTTTCAAAATTCATAATTATTTTCAAAAAGAATTTAATAGTTTTCATTAGATAAGAGAAATTGCGAAATTATAATATTAATCTTGGTAGAGAGATTGAAAACACACAGCAATAGCAGCATTCTTTAAACACTATATAGTGCTTGCATTATGGTAATTTTGAGTAGTAGTTTAGAAGCAAAATGAAAATGGATGGCTTCAAAGGAATATGAAAAAATTAACAAAAAATGTAAGTTAAAAATAGAAAAAAAGTCTTATTCTTCTAATCTATTTATCAAAAGTCTAAATTTCTCTCAATAGCGATAGTTCTGGGGGTTGTTCAGCTAGGTATTTACACTTTGCTGACCTTAGTAAGGAAAAAAGTTATTGTTGTTATTGGCACTATTAATGTTGTAGCCGTTGGATTTATTCTGATTAAGTCTGTCTGGAGTTTGGAAGAATCTGTCAACTTTAAAATCCGATTCATCTTGATCTTCTTTAAAGAAGTTACGCTTTGGGCTGATTTGTTTCTTGTTCTGAAGCAATTATGCCTATGCTTCAATTGGATTGTTCTTGTAGTATTGTATCTATACCCAGAAGCAAGCCATCAAGACAATCTTCAAAATGGAATGAAAAACAATAAAAGTTTTAGCATAAATTATTGTAAAATCAAAGATGGATAACATTATTAAACCAATAATGATGTTTTTGGTTGTTTACTTTGATAATGAGAGAGATGAATGTGAGGATTACTGCTACTTTCTTATACCCTGAGTCTTCTTGGGTGTCCATCAAATCCTCAGTCGGATTTAACCAATGCTAAAAATCATCAGCAAAAACAACATGGAATTTAAGTATTTTTGATATTTTTATTATTCTTTTTACTTCTGAGAAGAAAATAAGCCAGAAGACTTCCAGCATGATCGAAGAAGTCAGAGCGATGACAATAGCCAAACAGCTTTTTTAATTCAACTAAGCCGATTGGTATTTGTGCACATAATAGAACACAATGAACAGCTGAATCCCCACAAATGTTACCAAAAAAACATCAATTTCCAAGCAATTTTACAATATTTTTTAATATTTTTTCTTACATCCAAAAATGGCGTTCTCTCAAAAAACAGCAGAAGCGTAAATGTAGCGAAAACCAGAGACAACATCCTTGAATATATAGCTATGTTCTCCGAAGGATCAACTCCAAGCGGGATAGCTTTAATTTCAGTTTCTTCAAATCTATCCCTGTAATTTTTCGTTTAGTCTCTTCCATCAGGGAATGGTACAAGACTAGTGTTAGTATTCCCTCCTAGCACTTTCTACTTATTTGCAGTGGTCCTGTAGAATCTCTGGAGAGCTTTAAAAGGACCATAGAGTGTTTCAATGTCTCTCTCAAATTCCATTAAATCAGCTTCGATTCCTCCGATTTCTTAATTTTTCTACTGAATAATCTTTTCAACATATCGAACCTTCAAAAAGAATAAAAATGTTGAAAATAAATCAAAATAAGAAAGAAAATATAAGCGATTTAATTTCATGTATCTCTCTCTCTCTCTTTGTTTGTTTCTCTGTGAAAAACGTAAATTTACCCTCGAATAGATATATTGTAGTTAAAGCACAATGGAAGCTCCAGTTAATTTTCCATTTTCATTGAAGAGTTAATATTCTTAGGTAAGCACATTCTGATCATCCAACGACCTTAGAGGCACTGTGAGTGATCCAATAATTCTAACTTAGTTACCTTCTATAAACTCGCTTGCTACAATCCTCAGAAATTCCAGCCCATTCTGGATGTTGCTGTGGGTTTAAAGTTACAAAAAAAAAGATTGTTGTTTTGTCAATTTAGCCATCAAATAATACATGTAATTTCACTGCCTAACGAGTTCGTTTGTGTTAGCTTACAACTTAAATGGAGGTGAATTAGGATTATTCCCGCTAGTTTCATATGTCTGCTCTCCAAGAGAAATCGTGATTAAAGGATCGCCATGCGTAGATGTCAGCCGATTCGACTGTAGATACAACGCAGTGACATACGCGTTAGACATAATTCCATAGCTATTTCTGACTTCAGATTAGTTCAATTCGTTAAGTTTCGAAGTGTATTCCTTCCTTGATGCGTAGATATCCTAAAGTGCTTTAAGAGTGTTCGATATTTTCGATTTAAGAATTTCTTCTGCTTCTAAGAAAACCTTAATGAATTCATCGACTGTAACTTATCCACTGTAGTCCTTATTCATCCGTTCAAATAGCTAGTCACCGACTTCACGATCGAATTGCTTGCCCATCTGAATTGGAAAAAGTATTACAGAATTTACAAAATTATTCATGAAAAATGAAATATTGTCCCATTCTAATTCTTGCTCTCTATGCTAATTCGACATCGAATGCTTTACCTTGAGATCTAATATCCCGAATAAGCGGTTCTTTGATAAATACTCTAAGTGATTCACATCAGCTTCTAAAAACTCCTTTCTTAAAATATTCGCCTTCATCTATCTCTCTTCCTGTAAGCCCATAAACAATTCAAATTACAATCACTTCTCAATACTTAAAACCTCTGTTCAAATCCATTTTTAATCATATTCTATTTTATCTTTCTACCTCAAAGGTGACTCCTGCCTTCTGAGCACCAACTTGATTACCTTAGTTCATTCTCTCTAGCTGTAAGTTTGAAGCAAATAAATTTTATTTTTGTAATATCAATATTTTTCAAGATCAACGGATCTCCAAAAGCTTTTTAATCAAATCAAAAATCAAAACAAATATTGATCTTGAATCATATTTTTAGTTTCGTTTTAACTTACGAAGTAGATAATTTTTGGGTTCGGGTCATACAAACCCAAAAAGGGGAGATTGCTTATATTTTTAGCATTATCTTCCAATCTAATCTTGATTGCAAATTGTGTGAGCAGCTATTTATTGAAAATAAGTTAAAGAATTCATTGAATAATAATGTCTCAAATCAAAATTCATCAAAAAATGCACATTTCAAGCAGGTTTTTAAAAATTATTTATTAAAATAATAGGACGAGTCAAAATGGAGAAACATGAAAGTATTTTGAATCAAAAGAGGCGATATGCAAGTTTAAAATTCTTCTCTGAACAGCTTTAACAGGTGTATGGTACCAAGAAAATCAATTTAAGCATCTAAAATGATGAAGAAAATGATAGGATCTTGGTTGTAGAACAAGATGATGGAAAAACAGAAGAATACTAGATAGATGATTGTTTCATTATAGGGTCATTTGAAGATATAATTGTTTCTTAAGAAGATGCAGATAGTGATGATGGGAGAGCCTTCCTAAGGGCTAACGATTCGAGGATAGAGGCATAATTGAATTCAATAGAGGGAAATGATAAAGATAGGATATAACTTGATGATGAAGATTTGAAAAAATAAGAGAATAATTCTGAAAGTTTCATAGAAGATTCAGAAAGAAGAGAATCATTGGGAAATGTTCCTCAAACATATGAATACACTGAGTGTTAAGATGAAGAATGTAATGGAGATAGTGATAATGAAGATAATGATGATGATTAATCTGAGTTTTTTATCTTAGATTCAGGTGATATTCCTAACAATTATCTTCAAGAAATATTATTATCTGAAGGCAGTTTTTATAAGAAATTGAGAGTTTTGTAAGAATAAAAATAATAAGGACATTAGGTAATTGGAGGAGCTCTACCAGGTTTGATGGATAATTAGCTTAGAAAACTCAAAAAATTGGTTTCATAGATTAGACATACAAAGAAACAACAAAAATAAAAATAACAGTTCATGGATATTGAAAATGAAGAAGAGAAAGAGGAGAAGTAGATAAAATCTAGGAATTATCAGCCTTTGGAGAATGAAATATGGAAAGATGAAAGCTCTAGCGAAACACAGAAGCAAATAACATAGCAGAAAAAGAAAAAGATGTTTATTTTGATTGCATCTGGTGGGGAGAAAATGAAGAAATCAATTAAGAAAAAGAGAGATTGATTATTTTTGAGTAGATCTCTTAAACTAAGGGAAGTTTGTTTTGTGTTTTTCTGTTAATAAATCTTGCTACGTCTGCGTGTCCTTCTAATTAAAGGGAAGTAAATATCTAAGTGAATTAATTTGTGTATTGTAAGTGTTGTCTGTCACACTGTGATTGTATCTCATCAGAAAAATAAGCTTGTTTTGAATCAAAAAATTCACATAATTTACCAAAAAACTAAAGCAAGCAACTTGATATTAAGATGGACCCTTCGGATGGCTATTTTCAATCTTAAAAAAGAAAACTGCATATTTCCAGATAACCAAGAGAATAGGCTTAAGAATAAGGTGTGCGATAAGCGGGAAGTACTTAGAATACAGTTGATTTGAGAAGGCAAATGGAGGAAGAAGAAGTAGAGTATTTAGAAGGAAAATAAGCAAAATAACAATTGCCTTAGCAGAAATAGGTGATGCCATCTTTTTAGAATAAGAATCATAACCATAATAGAAATCAAGCTAACGTTAGTAGCAGTTATTATGAAGCTAGCAACAGTACTAATTAGGATAGTAATAATACAACTAAATCGACTACTAGCAGTACGAGCAGTGGTAATTCAACTGTGAATTTCATGTATGCAAGCAACTACAATAATCGCAAAATCAACATGAGCCGAACTATCATTAGCAGAGATCGAATAATAACATCTAACACATGTGCTACAGCGAATATTGAGTAGGACGAGGAGAAAGATAATCTTAAGGAAAATTAAATAACTGTAGAAGAAGCGATTTATCTGTTTAGAATTGGTAAGATAACTTTTCAAGAATAAACACCAGAGAATGAGTATATCTATTAGAAGATGCAGTTCTTACAGCATATGATATCTTGTGGGATATTGGCATCACTTAGTCTAAGTAAACTAGCTGTGGATGGTGTATTTGAGACATATCTGCAATTGTAGAAACTAAGTTCACCAAGTAAGAGAAAATCACATTCGAGTAGGTTGTTTTCATTGCATTCCCCAGTGGTTGCACATCTGAAAGATATGACTTTTAAATATATCAAGGAGTTAGTGCGGGATGCGTTAGAATAAGCTGAGAGTAACATGCAAAATGTTCTTAAATATCGTGCGAAAATGGAATAATTTGCAGAAGGAATTGAGGAGGGTAAAGGGAAAGATAAATTGGAAGGAGGCAAAAAATAGCTGAATAATGTGGACAACAATGCGAAGAGTCCTATGGAGATTGAAATCATTTAAGATTCTAAATTTTATCTTACTGAATGCACTTTATTATCTTAGCAATTTGAAACATTCCTAGGAGAATAATTCTTACCCTTGAAGACTAAATTATTCTCTGAAATCGAGATGGACAATGTGATTTTCGAAGATCCTTTGAAACAAGATGAAATTGGGTATATTATTAAGTTTCCTGAAGAATTCATAGCACATAAGTTCAATGATTATTTGAAAATTAATGTTTCATAGAGTTAATAATAAAATATTGAGTTACTGTCAAACTTAATAGGATTCTTAGCAGCAGAAGATGATTATTAGAAATCAGTTTTGTATGATAAAATCACAGCTAAAATAGGTAATGAGAGTGCATAGAAATAATAGAAAGATAAAGGATAATAGTAGAAGTTGAGGATGCCATGAACGAAAAGATGGAAATTTTGATGAGTTAAGTGAAAGAGAGGTATTAGGAAGAAGAATATTCTGTGAAGGTAATTAAGTTATTTAGAGGAAAGGTAAAGAAGTGCATGAATGGGAGAAGGATAAAGGAAGAGAACAAAGGGGATTATTTTAAAAGGAAATACAATATCTAATCAAGAAGAATAAATACAATCCAAGAAAAGAATGAATTGTTATCGTAAGATTCTTAAAATGCCTCTCAGAGATCAGTCTTGCTCTTTTATTAAAAATAGAAAAAAATTGAATAAATAAGAATAATTCATGAAGATAATTTATATTTTGTGTTAATAATTTAATTACAGATGCATCTTCGGAAGTGATATCTTCTTCATTTGATTATTTGTTCTTGTCTTCTTTCTTTTTGGAATCTTTCTCTTTCTTACTGTCTTTCTTTTCTTCTT
>Ga0302271_10003329_pt1 | contig 13659 bp, 9 predicted proteins | sample III_Bog_N1_1_FD_198767 | JGI IMG/M metagenome (GOLD analysis project Ga0302271, IMG submission 198767) | Peat permafrost microbial communities from Stordalen Mire near Abisko, Sweden - III_Bog_N1_1 | ecosystem: Environmental > Terrestrial > Soil > Wetlands > Peat | place: Sweden: Abisko... | reverse complement strand
AGATAAGATTATTGAGCAGGCACGAACAAATTATTAATATTGCTACTCATATTGCCTTGGAATTAGATTATTTTCTGAGTTTATTATCCAAGTTGGCTAAGAGTCCTTGGAGTATTATTGTTTGAAACAGTCGGAACTGGTGAAAGCAATCTCTTGATGGATGATGAGAAATAAGTAATATTTTTATTTGGAGAACAATTCGCACTGATTGGTATTCCTGGTGGCTGATTAGTTTTATAAGAAACAAAGGAGACTTATGGGTCTTGGGTTATTGGAGAAATAAACGAAGAATTCCTAGTACTGCTATTGTTATTATTTCCAAATGATACATAGGGAGATGCTTTCTAAGTTTACTATTGCTGTTACGGAGTACACCTAACAAGGAAGTAAGGTCTTGACTAAGGAGAAGCATTGCAGGATTTATTTTAATAAGGGATTTATCTTTGCTAGAGGTTTAACTAAGAATGTATTTCGGTACTATTATTTGGTTGATAAATAGATTACTAAGGAATATTTGAAAGATGAGCTTAGTTTTGCTGAAAAGAGTTTGATTAAGAAACGAAATTATTAGTCCTTTCAGTCAAAGGAGATCGCACTAAGTGAGATTTATTCAAAGTTAATATTGAAGAATTTGGATTTTTATTGTCTGAAATTGGAGAAGGTGAGACTCTTAAGCCAAGGTAGGGTTGTTGATGTTATTCCTTATGTTTTAACCTTAGATCTTGCTGTTTTTACTCTTAATTTTATTACTGACATTGGTTTAAGGGTAGTATTTGCTCCAATTATAAATGGACAATTGGTTTGTAGGGAGGATAATTTTAATTTATGTAGCTCTTATGTTGTGTAGTTTGATTTTAAATGCCCAAATAATTGTGTTGCTGTTATGATTGTTGTGGTGGCTAGGGAGTGTTTAGAATTTGAATACTTTTATCTTTTTGCAGTGCCTACTAATCTGGTTTTATGAATAAAGTGTTTTTCTATTATTCCTCTGATTAAAGAGGAGTGTTTATCCTGAGAAAAGAATTAAATATAAAAGGAACAGGTGCAGCTCCTTAGACTATCGGGATGCTCTTAATTATGGGTGAGATGCTTCTCGGAGGGGATAGAGTAGCTTTTTGTGGGGAAAGAATTCTTAGAGTCTACTAAATATTATGAATTTACTAAGGTATTTTTTATGGATTGGATGAAATAGAAGGACTACGAGAGTTTGAAGGAATGATGAAAGCAGGAGAAAGTGAGTGAAAAGAGGAGACTGTGAGATCTTTAGAGGAGAATTACTGGTTGATAATGCCTTCGCAGTTGATTTATTATTGTAATTTATTGAATCGATTACTTCTGACATTTGTAGTATTATTGTTTTTTTTACTGATAAAGCTGGTATTATCTGGTGAAGACATCTCCACAAAATCAATGTTGTTGATATTTTTTGAAGTTCGAAACTGAGCTGAAACTGAATTATTATGAGCTTGGATAGTTTAACCTATTAAAATAAAAATAAGGATAAAAATAAAGGAAGTTGCTTAATATTTTTACAAGGCAAAAACGAAAATTAAGCTGGTCTTGGTGTCAACGTTTAACCAGTTGTGAAGCATTAAGAGTTATTTCGAAGGTGGCTCAATATGTTTGAAGAAAATGGAGAAATTGATCTTGAATTTGAGGGAAAACCAATCTATTATTCTTGCATTAATTAAGGTTAAAGTAGTATTTTCTATTCAGGATTTTAGATAATCCCAAGAGAAGGATTTTAGAGAAACATTGTTTTGAGAACCCCACAAGGTTGTAATTATTATTTCTGTGAATTTTCATTTACTATCGGCGAAATACTCCTCAAATAAACCTACTTTGTTGGAGTAATACTACGATTCTACTCCTAAAGTACCATTAGTTATGGTTAAATTTATTACTAGTAAATAAACAATAATAATCCTGCTGCAGTTGATCTTTTATTTGGATTTATTTCAAGCATATTCTTGATAAGGGTTATCACTTTTTATGAATATTGATTCTCAAGAAGCTCAATTTCTTTATTCAAAACGTTACTTAGATATTGAAAGTTTCTTCTGTCTGCTAGATTTGATGCGTCCTTGAAACTGCACATCTCAAGAAGACTCAGCCCAACACAGAAAACATCACTTTAGAATTTATATTTCTCAAGATACTCAGTGTTTCCTTCTTGCAATGCTTTCAATACCTCTGGGGTAGCATATTTCACACGTTTATGGTATCCTGCATGCTCACCAAGTATTAACTCAGTGTCATACATGCAAATTGAATTCGTAACTTTATCATGAAATATTGTGCTAGGCTCAATACCTCCCAAGCATATTCCATGTTACTGCAGATGAACTAGAACTTGTAAGATATCCCTAGCAATCCGCAGAATATCATTTTCGGGGAAGAATTTGTTCTGTTGTTTTCTAGTTTATAGTATTACATCAAGAGACGACTCTGAATAATTAAAGTAGAACATTCTCTTTCCATTTTTTTAGAGACTTGCCTCTTCCCAAGCTAAGGCGCTATGTAGATTTGGATGATGGATTTCTATGTTTTGACAACAAAAAGACAAAAAATACTTCTCAAAATTGTTTTCTGGATTGATAAATGAAAATGTTGTTTGAAGAAAAATGAAGATTTAGATTTACAAGTCCTGATCAAAGGTTCTTTTAGCAAGAGAGTACAAGGAATCCCGACAACGGATCTATCATAGTTGTCAACTTTATAGACTTTAGATGGCCCGAAAGCTTTAAACTTGATTTCAGCTAGAAGCAGTATGTCTCTTTTAGAGTTCGTACGGTATGTTGAACTGTTTATGTTGTTGCTATTTCCCATTTGAAATAATTATTTGACTGCTTGGTTTGTTTTCTGAGAATTAAACACATAAATTTTGAATAATTTGTTGGGAAAAGAGACTGTTAATCTTCTTTACTATGTGAGTGTTTGATTAACAGCTAATTTATGATTATTATTTAATCACCAGATGGATAATGAAAGTTGTTTTTGGAACTCGATTAAAAGAGAAAAAGTTATTTCTTTAAGAAAAATAATTATTGATCGAAATATTCAATAATAATAGGAAAGAAAATCACAGAAAGCCATGAAACAATATGAAAACAGGCATTTTCTTCTTTAGTGTTTATTTATTTGGCAAATCTCAAGTAATTGAATAAATAAAACTACTTTATTATTGCCTCTTGGCTCATAAAGCTTATTTTTTAGTTAGGTTTTACCTACATTTTAAAATCAAAACAATTTTATATTTCAAATCCAAGTGAAAAAATCAATTTTTATATTGAAAAGTGAATTAATTTGATGAGTAAGATCTTAACAGTAAGGGAAAGCAATTAGAAATTTCTTGAATGCTCTCTCTCTCTCATTCTCTCTGATTTTTGATTTATTAATTTCAACGAATCTTGAGGCAGGGAGAGTTAATAATTTATCCTAAGATACAAATCGAGAATCCTCTGGAGCCTTCTCTTTGAAATAATTTAGAAAATAAAATCTAATTAGGAAAACAAGGAGATCATTTCAACTAGAAAGAAGGTGACAATGTTCTGCAGGTATTTCAAGCAAGCCGCTGGGCTCGGGAAGATGACTCAGCAACTCGGAGTCAGAAGACAATGGTTGGGAATGAATCCCTTCTTCAATTTTAGTTTGAGAAATATCGGAATCTCTGCACATATTGATTCTGGAAAAACTACATTTACTGAGAGAGTTCTTTTCTATGCTGGGCGTATCTCATCAATTCACGATGTCAAAGGAACTGATGGTGTTGGAGCCACAATGGATTTCATGGAACTTGAAAGAGAGAAGGTACAAAAGAAGAAGAAACAAATAGATTTGTGTAGAAAAATATTGATTTTTGAAAGTAATAAATATTTGTTTTCAGGGCATTACAATTCAAAGCGCAGCAACTCACTTAAAATGGGGCAGTACTGATATCAATGTTATCGATACACCAGGTCACGTAGATTTTACAATCGAAGTCGAGAGAGCTTTGAGAGTTCTCGATGGAGGTGTCTTGTTGCTCTGCGGTGTAGCAGGAGTTTAACCTTAGACACTTACAGTCTTCAAGCAGATGCAAAGATACTAAGTGCCTAGAATAATCTTTATTAACAAGCTAGACAGAATGGGAGCTAATCCATGGGCTGCTATTGACACAGTTAGAAGCAGATTAGGATTGCTAGTTGCTGCAGTCTAAGTGCCTATTGGAATTGACTCTAATCTTAAAGGGCTGGTCGATATCGTGAGACAAAAAGGCATTATTTTCGAAGGAGAAAAGGGAGAGATTCTAAAAGAAATTGACATCCCTGAGAATCTGGTGGAACTAGTCAAAGAGAAAAGACACGAGCTCATTGAGACACTCGCTGAAGTTGACTCTGCTATTGAAGAGAAATATCTTGCAGAATAAGAAATCACAACTGAAGAATTGAAAGCTGCAATCAGAAGACAAACTTGTGCACTCAAATTCTCCCCTGTGTTCATGGGGTCTGCTTACAAGAATAAGGTCAGGAGGATACACACAATCATTTTGGGATATTTAATTTTATTTTTATTTTTTGCTAATACAAACAGGGTGTTTAGCTTGCTCTTGACGGTGTCTGCGACTATCTCCCAGATCCCACCGAGAAGATCAACCGTGGTTTCTTGCATATCGAAGAAACAAACGAAGAGAAGAAAGTTGAGTTTAGCCCAGATCCAAAGTTGCCTTTTGTTGGCTATGCTTTCAAGCTAGAAGAAAGCAAATTCGGTCAGCTGACTTACGTGCGTGTGTACTAAGGTAAACTCAAGAGAGGAGACAATGTGTACAACACTACAGTCAAGAAGAGAATGAAAATCTCAAGAATGATTAAGATGCACGCCAATGTGATGGAAGAAATCACTGAAGCAGGTCCGGGTGAAATTTTCGCTATCTTTGGAGTTGACTGTGCCACAGGAGATACTCTATGCGATGGTGATATGTCATACCCAGTAAGGATTTGGGTTTAGATTTTTAATATTAGATTTTAATCTTACTGCCACATTTTTAGGCTAGATGTAGCAGTATGCACGTTCCAGCTCCAGTTGTAAACTTGAGCATCAAGCCAAAAGATAATAAGTCAAGTTCTAAATTCAACAAGGCTTTGAAGAAGTTCTCGAGAGAAGATCCTACTTTCAGAGTTACCATCGACAAAGAAAGCGAGGAAATTGTTATTTCAGGAATGGGTGAATTACACTTGCAGATTTACGCTGAAAGAATGAAAAGAGAATTCGATGTGGAAGTCATACTTGGTAATCCCACAGTTAATTACAGAGAAACCATCACTTAGAAGGCTCATTTCGATTATCTTCATAAGAAGCAATCTGGTGGAGCTGGACAGTTCGCCAAGGTTATTGGTAAACAATATTTTACTTTTCCAACTTTTTTTTAAAGTGAATATTATTATTAACTTTTTCAAAGGTTTCGTTGAGCCAATGACCAACCCTGATGATCCATAAGATTTCAGCTGTTAATTCTAAAGTAAGATTGTTGGTACAAATGTTCCAAATGAATATGTCACAGCTTGTGAAAAGGCCTTCTACGACGTTATTGAAAAAGGCCCTCAGACAGGTTATCCCGTTGTGAATTTGAAATATGTGCTCGAAGATGGTCAAACACACGTTGTTGATTCTTCCGCTAATGCTTTCATGATTGCTACCAAATATTCTTTCCAAAAAGCATACCAAGATGCTGGTCCTATCATCCTTGAACCTTTTATGAATGTTGAAGTTACTTGTGCTGCTGCTGAATATGTAAAACATAGAATAGTAATTTCATTTTTATTTGAGACATTTTTGATAATGTGAAAACAGCAATCTGTCATGGCCGCAATATCCAAAAGACGTGGTCTCATCACAAACACTGAGTCAAGAGCAGATATCTTCATCCTAAATGCTGACTGTCCGCTGTCTTAGATGTTCGGATTCGCCACTGAACTCAGAGGACTCACCTCAGGACAAGTAAACTCAGAATAATATATACAAATTTAAATTCTTTTGAAAATATTCTGCTTTTCTCAAAGATATCTTTGATATTATTGGGGTTTTCTGGATGAATTAACTTAGTTTTTTTGCTAATTTTTATGTAACTAACAAAACTAAATATTAAATTGAAAACCTTTAGGGAGAATTCTCTATGGAATACAAGAGTCACGAGCCAATAGATCCTTCAACTGCAGAAGAAATCAAGAAACAATACTAACTTAGAAGAAGAGAAAAGGGACTTGATTGAACCAAAAATTGTTAGGATAAATACAACTCACACTGATACAAGCATAAACCTAATATTACTCTCTCTGCGTTAGAGTTAGTATTCTCATTTTTAAAGAGAGCTTTAAATATTTTTATTGCAATAATAACTAATAGGGCATTGCTTGTATTTATTATGATTGATCTCCTTAGTCTCCTATTATCTCTCTCTATTATTTATTTTCTTTAATTGTGTTAATTACCCTTTAGTTTCCCAGTCTTGCTCTTAAAACAAGAAAAGCTTAAGAATTTTGCAGCAGCTTTCAAATCCAAAGTGTATAATAGTTAAGTTAATCCTCTCCTCTCCGTTGAAAATTTTCCACTTTTCCTAGAGACATTTTTGAATGACTTCATTGTAATAAAAATAATAAACTCTATCTTTGGCTTAATCTCATATTAATGCAAAAGAGCACAAAAACCATTTTTCAAATAGCACAAGTCATTTAAATTGAACCCGTACTAAGATTGCTACAAAAATATACTGAATTTTTTTATTTTTGGGCGATTTTTCTAATATGAAAAATCAGCTTTTAAGGGGAAAGATAAAGGAAAATGATAGATAGGATGGTCTAAAAGAATAATCTTTTCAACAAGGAAAAAAAATATATGCTTGACTAATGGAGAAATCGCAAGCAATAAAACACATACTAAATAACAATTTTAGTTTTTCATATTATTTTGTTTTTGGAGACTCTGTAAGTTGTAATTTGAGACCTTATCTTCCTTTTCCCTAAAATCATATCCTTTGACTTGGTTTTATTTTATATTCCTCTTCATACTTGTTTATCCCTCCATGATGCAGAATTTTCCATATTTTGCATTTTTTGATTAGTCTATCATTTTCTTTAGTTCAAAGTTTCACTATCTTGTCTGCTATTGCTAAGAAAGAGTCATTGTAGATTAATGTCCTAGGAATCTTTTATTTGGACGAATAGTAAATTTCGCTATGTCTTTTCTTGTGGGTGATTTCCATGTATAGTTAGCTTTAAAAGTAGCTTTCAGATGTGTCTCAACATCTAGATTGAATGCAGTCGGCTTGGCAATCGAATAAGGAGGATTGTACACACCAGGAATTTACGAAGTACTAGAAAGATGATGGAGATTCTTAGCAAGTGTCTAGAACTCTTCTCTAGCTTGAGTCTCAGCACGCTTGATCTCCTAAATGCGCTCGTCTTCAGCAACTACTTGCATCTCTCCTTAGAATCGAGTGTTTTGATCTCCTAGCTCTTGCAAGAATTTCTTTCTAGCATAGAAATCATGAGTGAACTTTCGCTGGTAGAATCCCCTGAATATTTTCTGAATAGTCACAGTCTGTTGCGAGAAATATCGAACATTCATAGAATTAACGTTATTGTCTTTCTTTCTTTGAAACTGGCATCTCGCTAGGAAACCTCTAAATCTAGTCTGGATTCTAATCACAGATGCTTTCAGCCGAACATACCACTTCAAGCATCGAAACATCTTGTACAAAGATTGTATTTTCAGAGCAGCATTGTTGTCTCTGGCATAGTATTTCTCAGTTTCGCAGACTTAAAAATAGTATTCTTATTCTAATCTTAAGCGCCTGTTAGCCTTCTCAAGAGCAGTGATCGCTCTCCAACTCATTTTTTAAATAGCAGTTTCACTCTTTGCAGCTTTTTATTCTTTCGAATTAATAACTAAACGATAAAACACAACTCAATTGATTAATCAATAAACCTAAAAATTTCCTTCAAAGAATGAATATTTTTTTACATTTGTCTTCTTGTATTTATCAAATAAAGCAACAATCTTCATTTAGTTTTTTTTCTTTGTAAAAAAGAAAGAAATTAAAGACTTTTAAATTGCATATTTTTCATTTGAAAAATAATGGACCTGAAGCTAGGGTTGGGGGAGGCAATCAATAATAATTGGGCTTCATTCTTAAAAATCTGATTTAATTAATCGTTTTTTCATTGGAAATCCGTTGACGGGGAGTGTAATTTTCAACAAAGACAAGGGGATAATTAAGAATCAGTAAATAACTAAAATCCTAATATTTTCAAAAAAGAAGAGGAATTTCAATACAAAAGAATACCTCCCCTTTGATCTAAAACGTTTGTTATTCATAGTGAAAAGAGAAAAGTCAATGAATTGAATAGTTTTTTCAGCCGCCACTCCCCTTCTTATATATAAAACGATATTGGAATCATACACTTCTCTACATGATTATCGGTTGCCTTTTGAAATTCTTAAGGTAGGAGAAGTTGATACCATTCCCTCGTTCCATCAATTATTGCTCTCCTCCAATTCTTATTGGAGACAGATCTCTCTATGAATACAGACAAAACAGACAAAGCAACCCAAGTCTCATGCAACCTTCTCAGCTTTTAGAAGTCGGATAGAAGTGCTTAAGTACTCTCCAGCTCATCGCTTGAGTCAGGCCAGTCAAATCAAGAGGAAAAGCCTTTTCCTCGCCCAATACATATAAATTCTGAGAAAGAGAGAGAGAGAGATATCGCTATATATGTTACTATATGTTGATACATTGTCACTAATTCTTCACATCTTTTCCCCAATCTATCAAAATGAAGGCATATATGAAGAAAGAATGAATGAAAATTAAACAAATAAAATTTAATTTAAAGAAGAAAGAATTATAAAAGAATTAATTAAATTCATACCAAGATTAAATAATATTTATTTTCACTCAAGTTACGAGCAGCTGTGTGTACATCGCTCGGTTGTTAATGTTTTGTCCCCAATCTTTAGGTAACTTAGTATTAATTTGTAATTGTAAAAATCAGTTAGGATTTCACACAAAATATTTGAAAAAAAAATAATTCGAAATTCACAAATGAAAAAAACAACTAATTTTTTTAACTGATTTTTTTTTGATTAATTGTTTGTTTTTTGTTTCATTCTAAATAACAAAGAGACCAATTTCTCCATTAACCCTTGTTATTTTTGATAATGCTATCCTTCATTTAATAATATTATTATTCTTCAGATTTTTTGAATTTTAAACAAAACTAAATATTTATTAAAAATTAACTTGATTAGGTTTAAAAAATAATAGAAAAATAGTAATTTAATAATATAATTTTTGGGATATGTTTAGTTTTATAATAGATTTTTGAAAGAAAAAAATGAAATCAAGGGCAAAAGAGACTTCAAATAAAGGAAAAATTAACATTTTAAAAGATTCATCAATAAGCTTTCAAAATGCCCAATGGTTTTAAAAAGTCTTTGATTTCAACAAAATATTTTTAATTCAAAGAGAATTCAAATTAATTAAATAGAAAACTTAAATTCTCAATTATTTGGCATGCTTTATCACTATTTAGATAATAAATAAAGGAATAACAGCACTTAAATTAAAGAAGATTGTTCTTCCGCCTTTTACTTTTTCCCTTGCTCTTTGAAAATAATAGGGTTTTATGAAGGAGTTAATAGTTAAAAATGCATATTTATTCTAGCATAATTGTATGACCCTCCTTTTAAATTATTACTTTAATATTGTGGTAAAGATAATAAGCAATCACCATGTAGAACATAAATATTTTTGAGTTGATTTTCAAAAAAAAACTAATGAAATCAAATTTAACTTCAAAAAGTGCTCATTTAGCAATAGAAATCATACGAAAAATAGCTCATAAATTCATTTTAAATCATTTATTACTCATTCAAATAACGAAAACTAAAAAAATTCGTATTGCAATCATTTGAAATACACTTTGTCATCAATGAGAACTTTAAACCCTGGATTTTTATTAAGGAACTCAAGCCAGTGCTAGGAATCTATGTAAAGGAGTGTTGAGTTATTAACAGCCTTAAGGGAAGTATTCAGAGTTGTTTTTTTAGCTATACAAAGTGTCTCCCCTATGAAATCTCCACTTCTAACGACTTTTCCAGCAATGTCGTTCTTTTCGTAGATGCACTCTCCCTCTTTGACTATGTAAACAGCTGTTGCTTTTTCACCTTTCCTCCAGATATATTCACCCTTGACAAATTTCTTTTCTTTGACTATCATCTCAAGCAGAACCTTTTAACTCTTCTCCAATTGATTAAATAAGCTATTCCTTTGTTATACGGAAAGAAATGTTCATGTTGTGAAAGAACAAATATCTTGACTTAGTATTTTATCTTACTTTTCTAGATAAACAATAACGAATTTCTTGCGAGCCTCAGTTAGTTCTTTCAGTCGTTTCAGCACTTCACCTGAACCATCTTCTTCACCAAAGAGAAACTAAAAGTCATGCCTCTCTAAAGTCAGCAGCATGCAGTCTTTCTCAGCTACAGCACTTCATAATGAAAAGAATATTATCGAATTATGAGGATTAATCTCCAAAAAAAAATGAAACCTTGCTTTGCGTGTGTGAGACTCATCTATCAGACCGATTTCACCAAAGTAATCTCCAGGACCAATGAAGCTCTCAAAATCTTTGTTGTTTCTAGAGAAGAGCTTGACAACGCCCTACTCGACAATGTAAAATTTATTTCCTGTTGAGTTTTCAGGGAAGATGAGATCTCCTTTTTTGATCTCCAGCAACTCAAGAGAATCGAGCAGATAGCGCACATTCTTAATTGTCAGCGACTGGAAGATATCGATATTTCCTAGTAGATCTAATCTTTTGAGTTATTGCATCTCCTTGTTTTAGTTCGCAGAGATCAAGACAATAGTATGCTCAACTCCGACTTTAGCAATTTTCAGTCCTAGATCTTTCTTGAGATCTTTGTTTGCAATGTGCACCAAGAAAAGTCTTTCTTTGGCTTTTGCAGAGAGTTCAGCTAATGATTCCTAAGATGTATGTATTGGCGGCACACCAGCCTCATGGAGAATCAAATCAAACTTTTCGAAGTTGATATTAGTCAGCTACTAATATCTCTCTTATTGTAAGTAGCCCCATTCAAAGTATCTCTTCAATTTGATAGGGTCATAGAACGTATCCGCTGAGAAATACAGAGATTTACCTCCAAGTTAGATCTCAAACCCGATGCAAGGGATGACATGGAACGCATAGAAGAAGCTAAATGAACCACCAAATATTTTCATTCTGCTGCCAATCACAACAGGTCTGAACACAAACATATTCCGGAGTTCTTCTTTTCTGATTCCGGTAACATTTGCGTACTTTCTCAAGAACGAAGCCATGATCGTTCTAGTTGTAATGACCTTTCAAAAAAATAATTTGCTATTTTGGTTGTGTTTATGATTGTATTTAATGTACTTCAATCTTTTTTTCGAAGAGAATCTTCTCAAAGGCACCTGCGTCATGATCAGCATGGCAGTGTGTAATGATGATTGCTGAGATTTTAGCAGGATTAATTCCCATTTTTTTGAGATAATCATTTGAAAATGGAGGAGGGTCTACCATAATACCCTGTCCGTAGCACCAAATAACAAAGCCTGTTGTGTGCCCACAAGGATCGAAACCTTTAAGAAAAAAATAACCAATGATAATGGCAAAAAAAATCCTTGAATTATTCACAAGATCATGACCGCTTATGATGTATTATCTATTTCATAAAAATTGCAGTTTTACCATGACTGCTTCCTAACACAGTGACTCCAAAATCAGGTGGTTAAAATGTATCTCTGATAAACGGGATGATTTCTAATTCCAAGCCTGATCCTATTTTTGGAAGTGATTTTCTCATTGGAGGGTTAAATTCATTCACAATATCCTCCAGGTCATCGAGTGAGGAATTTCTTTCTAAAACATTATTTTTTCCTCCTACAATGACTTTATCTTAGATCTTACAGATCTCTTTTCCATTATCGAAGATCTTGAAATAGTTGATCGTTTCAGAAACATCGAAGATTTTTTATATTTTCACAACATTATTTCCGTCTTTGATCTCTACACATGAAGCATTATCAAAGATCTAGAAACTCAATAGAGTATCCACCTCAGTGTGGAAACTAGGATCATTTATAGACTTATTTATTAAAAAAATAAATATAAAATCTTTAAACCAAGAAAATCAATAAATTATTTCAGATAAAACAACAGCAATTTGAACATCTAATTAATCATGTTAAATTAAGAAGTGAAAGAAATTTAAGAATTCATAAGATAATTAATTTAAGTACTCCTGAAAGCACTGCTCTATCTTTAGCGAAATCAGGATAACCAGACTTAGGATATGAGAAATGAAAGTCGTCTTGTAACTTCTATTCTCAAAATCAAAAAAAAATAATTAGCAAATATGAATTATTTATTATTCAGTATCACTCAAAAAGAAAGAATTCCTTTGAATTAAACCAATTTATGGCACAATTCCCTATTCCCCCAAACCCCCTGATCTAAATCGAGCATAATTTAAAAGTGTCATCACTATTGAAAGTCTAAATAAAGATAATCTTTAACTTTTAAAAAAAATAAGCATTTTTATTAATTACATCATGACTAACTGGTCCGCAGAGAGTCTCCTAGAAAGCATTGCGTATGGCTGATTTACATTCAGCATCACAAATCAAATTGATTTTCTTTTTATGTATGAAGAAATTGTAATATGCAGGGAACTCAAATTCAGCCACGTTGAGATTAGCTTCTTTCGCAAATCTTTGGGAAGGTACAATAAAATGAGTTGGTACTTTCAGCTTCATGTTAATACAATCCTTCACGGTCTCTGGAGGGAATCCATATTAGATATTTCCAATTGAAGTTTTCACTAAGGTACCACCCCTAGGTAACTATACGATTGTTTGCTCTTTTTGTTTCTCACTCTCGAATTCATATAGCAGCTTATCCTACTTGGATTGATTATGCAGCAGATCTAGGCTTGCAACAAAAGATTTTTCTAATTCCTCGCTGTCGCCACCTTAAAATGAGCAAGCCATCTTATGCTGAACTGATTGCTTTCTCTTTTGATAAACTTAAACTAATAATACTTCTATATTAGAAAACTATTTTTCTTAATTATTTATTATCTGTAATATCTTATCTAGTCTCAAAAAAATAAGCAAGCGTTGACAACTGGAATGTTTCGAAGAAATAACTTAAAATAATAGTTATTCATGTTTTATTATTAGAATTATCTTCAGAAAGGATAGATTTATTATGATTTATGAACAACAATTTGAATTAATCTATTGGTTTTTTCTAAGTGCTTTTTAATTCCCATTTTGTTGAAAATATAATTAAATATGCTGTTGAACGTTTAGCTTAATGACATTAGATAGATCTGCTTGTTTTATTTAAAAATGGATGAAATATCGCTAATCAAAATAAGAAGCTGGATTTTTAGGACTATTTAATTATTGTTTTTTTGTTTTTATTTAAAAATAATTGTTTTCTCTAATTTTCTATTTTTCTTTTCTTCTATCATTCATCAATCATTAAAACAAAAACCATGGGGTTGGGGTTGGGGTTGGGGTTGGGGTTGGGGTTGGGGTTGGGTTTGGTGTTGGGGTTGGGGTTTGTGTTGGGG
>Ga0302271_10003328_pt1 | contig 13665 bp, 9 predicted proteins | sample III_Bog_N1_1_FD_198767 | JGI IMG/M metagenome (GOLD analysis project Ga0302271, IMG submission 198767) | Peat permafrost microbial communities from Stordalen Mire near Abisko, Sweden - III_Bog_N1_1 | ecosystem: Environmental > Terrestrial > Soil > Wetlands > Peat | place: Sweden: Abisko... | reverse complement strand
GAGTTTAGTTATTAGACCAGACTTAATCCCCCGAATAAATTCAGGGGTTTCCGACAAGTCGGAATGTATCATATGCACAGATAACTCCTTTGGAGTTTTTTAGCAGACCTTACTTAATTTAAAAAAAATGAAAGATGGAAAAAGAAAAAACTATAGAGATATTAAATCGACTCATCGAAGTCAATAATGACAGATTTGATGCTTATACAAGTGCATCAAAAGAAATTGAAGACCCGGATTTAAAACTATTATTTATCAGATTTGCTCAGACAAGTCAGAAGTTCAACCAGGAGCTGTCTCATGAAATTTATAGTTCGGGCAGCAATCCAGAAGAAGGGTCTGCTTTATCAGGTAAATATTCCAGGAAAAGGCTGGATATAAAATCATCAATCAAGGGTGCTGATCGTTTTGTTATTTATGATTCATGTGAAATAATTGAGGAGCATATAGTTGATGTTTATGAAAATATATTACGAAATGAATTACTCTGTTTAAGTATTGAACAACTAACTATACTCAGAACTCAATATTCACTTATTAAAAATGATCTGATTCGACTTAAATTCATTCGTATTTTAAAAAGAGAAAAAAATAATATAATTAACTTCCTATAATCATTATGATAATGATACATAATTTGATAATGAAGATGCTTTCCTTGCAAACATCCAATCGGATTGAATTAATGGATGATTTTAGTCAAAGCATTAAAACGAAAAAAGAACTTTTTATAAACGGAAAAAATAAAATGGTTAAAATAATAGATGTTTTGAATAAACCCGTCAAAATCAACAACGACAGAATAGAAGGTTTTCAAACTGCCTCCAGGAAAACAGAAGATCCGGTTTTAATATCTTTATTCAAGCAGTTTTTCCGAAAAAGTGAAAAATGCAAACAGAAACTTGTAAGTGAGATAGTCCAATTTGGTGATATCCTCACTCAAGAAACTAAAAAAAGTGGGATAATCTACCGTACATGGATGGAGATCAATTTAAGCGTCACCGGTAATGACCGGATATCACTTCTGAATTCATGTAATTTATGTAAGAATGGAAAAGAAAATGAGCCGGAAAAATCTATAGAGGTATGGAAGGATGATCTGAAATATTTAAGAGTAGAGCAGATTACCCCGGTTAACTCACAATTCGCCCTGATCGGGGCTGATCATATCCGGCAACATTCGATTATAAAAGCACAAAAAGTAATTAATAATTAACAATGAACAATGAACAATAAATAGTTGCCGGGATGCTGAAATGTAAGCTTCTGTAGATGAATAAATAGTTCATTAACTATCAACTATTACCTAAATAAATAAAAAACGAAACAACATGAAAAAAACGAGAATAATTATAATAGTCTTAGCATTATCATTTTTTATTAGTGGAATGCAATCGTGCTACGTCGAAAAAGACACAGGACGCCATAGATGGTGGTATCACAGGCACTATAGAGATCATCATGACCATGACCGGGGTGGTGTGATCATAATTGATCCTGATCATCATCACGATAGAGATGATCATCACTAAATCTTGTGTACAAAAACGAAAATTGAGAGACCATTCATCTGAAATTCTATTTAGATGATATTAAAAATAAAAACATGAACGTAAATTCAACGAATTTAACTTATAAAACAAGAAAAATGGTAAATGAAAATATTCCCCAAAAGACTGACAGTATCATAAGTCAGAAATCTATATTCAGCATCGATGGTTCATCTCTTTCGCCGAATACATTACTGAAAAAGAGTCTTGATGTTCGTATAAATCAAATTCAAAGTCAGGCTGAGATATTATTTATTACTTCTTTTCCGCCTCGTCAATGTGGTATTGCCACTTATTCACAAAATTTGATTACAGCTTTAAATAATAAATTCAGTAACTCTTTGTCAATAAAAATATGTGCATTGGAAAATGGAAAAGACAAATTTGAATACCCTGACGATGTGAAATTTACGCTGGATACATCCCGATCTGTATCGTATATGCATGTAGCAGAAAAAATCAATAGCGACGATCAGATTCAACTTATACTTATACAACACGAATTTGGTTTCTATAAAGATCAGGAACCCGCTTTTCTTCAGTTATTGAATAAGCTGAATAAACCGGTAGTAGTTGTTTTTCATACCGTACTTCCAAATCCGGATGCACGGTTGAAATCAGAAATAAAAAACATAGTTGCTGCCAGTAAATCTATTATTGTCATGACTAATTCTTCATCTGATATACTGATAAATGATTATGGAATATCTAAACATCAGATAAAAATTATAGCTCATGGAACCCATTTGGTGCAGCATCTAAGTGAAAAGTTTCTTAAAAATAAATATGGTCTGACAGATCGTAAAGTACTTACTACATTTGGATTGCTGAGTTCCGGAAAAAGTATTGAAACGACATTGGATGCTTTACCAAAAATAATACAACAATGTCCTGAAGTTATATTCCTGATTATTGGAAAAACGCATCCCGAAGTTGTAAAAAATGAGGGTGAAGTATATAGAAAAAGTCTTATTGCTAAAGTTAAAAAACTAGGTATACATGACCATGTCAAGTTCATAAACAAATACCTGTCATTGTCGGAATTGCTGGAATATTTACAGCTCACCGATATATATCTTTTTACGTCTAACGACCCGAATCAGGCTGTGAGCGGTACATTTGTTTATGCTATGAGTTGTGGATGTCCGATTATATCAACACCTATTCCTCATGCTAAAGAAGTTTTGACTGAAGATACGGGAATCATCTTCGATTTTAGCAATTCTGAACAACTCTCTGATGCGGTAAATCGCATATTAAATGATGATTCATTGCGAAAAAGACTTATTGTAAATACGTTGCAAAAGATAGTTTCTACTGTTTGGGAAAATTCAGCGATGGAACATGCCCGATTATTTAAAGAAATATCCGGTAATAAAATTCAGATTACATTTAATCTACCGGTTATTAACCTGAATCATATCAAGGCAATGACAACGGAAGTTGGGATGATTCAATATTCAAATATGAACGAGCCGGATATTAATTCGGGTTATACATTAGACGATAATGCCGCGGCTTTGGTGGCTATTTGCATGTATTATAAATTAACAGGAGAAATAGAGAGCATTGATGACATTCAAAAATATCTCAGTTTTATAAAATCCTGTCAACAACCGGAAGGCGATTTTCTGAATTATATGGATCAGGAACAAAATTTCACCAACCAAAACCAGAAAATTAATTTGGAAGAATCTAATGCAAGAGCAATATGGGCTTTGGGGTATGTCGTCTCGTTAAAAGAAATATTACCAAAAAACATCATTGCAGATGCCATAAGCATTTTTGAAAAAGCAATGGTTGGTTTACAATCTGTAAAATCACCCCGTGCAATGTCTTTTATTATAAAAGGGATATTCTTTTTTCAAAAAGATAAAAAGTCGAACAAGTATCTTAATAAAGTATTTTTATATGCAAATCATTTACTTGCGATGTATAAACAGGAATCGAACTTTATCTGGAAATGGTATGAAAGTTATATGAGTTATGCTAATAGTATCATGCCTGAAGCAATGCACTATGCATGGTTAATGACCGGTGAGGAAATTTATAAAGATATAGCCCGGATATCCTTTAACTTTCTGTTGTCGTTGACATTCAACAATAACGGGATAGAAGTTGTTTCGAATAAAGGTTGGTTGATAAAAGGGGAGAGCACAGGACATTTAGGTGAACAACCCGTCGATGTTGCTTATACCATTATAAGTTTGAGCAAATTTTATGATTTTTTTAAGAACGAAGAATATCATAGAAAAATGGACATCGCTTTCAACTGGTTTTTGGGGAACAACCGTTTACACCAGATTATTTATAATCCCATTACCGGTGGGTGTTACGACGGATTGGAAGAGACACATGTAAACCTGAATCAGGGTGCCGAATCGACTCTAAGTTACCTTTTGGCCAGACTAACTGTCGATAAGTATAAAAATCAAAGGTAAAATCTATCAGCCAACTGCAATTTCCCCCTTGCCACAAAGCTACAAAGCCACAAAGATGCACCGGGAAGATACCGATTTATCTGAACAATATTAATATTTCAAACTTAGTGAAACTTTGTGGCTTTGTAACTTTGTGGCAGAATAACAAACCCGTATCAGTTTTAATATCGTTTCATATTGTTTTTGGTGCCGGGGATTTAGGTTACACGGATGAAATAAGGGGCTTTTAGAATGAAATATACGTTTTTGTGTCCTATTCCCCGACGACAAAAGTTTATTGCGTTGATTCGTTCTTCCACTATTCAGCAGGAAAGAAGATTGAAAATGTAGCTCCAATTCCGGATTTCCCTTCAGCGAATATAAATCCGGAATGATTTTCTACAATTCTCTTACAAATAGAAAGGCCGATGCCAGTCCCCGGGTATTCATCCGAAGTATGCAATCGTTTAAATATTGTGAAGATTTGTTCTGCATATTGCTGTTCAAAGCCTTGACCACTATCTGCTACTGTGATTTTATAATATTTTTTTTCCGATTCCATATTCAGAATTGGGTAGTCTTTAGCAACGATTTTTTCACAACCAATTTTAATCATCTGCTCTCCACTAATTTTACTGTACTTTAACGAATTATTAATCAAGTTCTTAAATAATTGTTGTATTTGGAAAGGAATTACTTTCAACACAGGCAATTGAGCAGATTCAATATGAGCACCTTTTTCTTCAATTTCTTCGGACAATTCGAGTAATGTATTTTTTAGTAACACATTTAAATCACTTTCCTCAAAAATTTTATCAGTTTTGTTGGTCCGTGAAAACAAAAGCAAATCATCAATTAGTTTTCGCATTCTGGTAACGGAATTCTGAATTCGATCAAAGTATTCGATGTCTGATTTGGACATACCTGATAACTCACTTTCTTTAATAAGCGATATAAATGTTTGTATCTTACGAAGTGGTTCCTGCAAATCGTGACTTGCAATTTGATTAAAAGAACTGAGTTCCTGATTACTTAGTTCTAACTCACGATTTTTCTCCTGTAAAGTTGAATTATTAATATGCTCTGGTGTAATGTCTTGTATTACCCCGATATGTGTGCTTTGTCCGTGATTTTCAATAAATTTACCGATTGATCTGAAAAAACGTACCTGACCATCCTGCCGTATAACTCTATACAAACGAGTATAAGTATCGTGTTTTTTGAGTAATTTGTCTACACCATTTGCAACAATATGTCTGTCGTCAGGATGTACAAATTTCAAATAATTTTTAACAGAAGGTTTAAAGGAATTGGGTTCACAGCCCAACAAACGATATAAATTATCAGAATATATAAGTTTATTTGTATTAATATTCCATATTGATATGCAAAATTCTCCGATTATCTCTGCATGTTTTATTGATTCTGTGGAAATTAATAATTCTTCATTCGAATTCATTAATTTAATTAAGTCCTTATTTATTTTGATAAATGAAAGGATAAACATGATTAAAGTAAATGTAAGTGATATTAATGTAATAAGAGGGGTAAATGTTATATCGTGATCATATTTTTTCTGATGCTCATTAAAAATAGTTTTTTCCAGATATACCAGTTGATCAATTTTCAATTGTATGTCATTCATTAATTCAGTACCCTTTAACATATTTTCGTCTAAGGATTGATCTGTTTTTGAACCTGTCATTATTTCTAATGAATTTAACAAGAGAATAAATCGTAAATCTATTAATTTACGTAGTTGTTCGATGTTTTTCTGAAGTTCAGGCTGATTTATTGTCAGATTATTTAGACTGGCGAATGATTTATTAATCTTACTACGACTATTAAAATAGGGTGATAGAAAAGCACTATCCCTGGTTATTATATAACCACGTTGTCCGGTTTCTGCATCTTTTACATACGATTGCAACTGATGTAGCTGGATTTGAATTTTATAAGAATGAGCCAGCAAATCTGCAGATGTTTCAAGAGAACTGGCATGTTTGTAAGAAATGCTTGAAATGAAGAGTAATATAAATAGTGATATTATAAAGATACTCTTCAGAAAAAAAGTATATTTGTTCATTCCAATAAATATTAATTACAAACTAAGTAAAAAGCAATCTCTGTTTAGTCCTGAAGTGAGATAGTGCCAATTTATGGTAATAACCTCTTCCAAAAACTTTTTAAGTGTAGTAAAATCGTGTGGTTTTTTGATATAAACGTTTGCACCATTAACAAATGCATCTTCAATCTCTTGTTCAGAAGCCGATGTGGAATAAATTGCAATTGCCACATCCTTTAAATAGTCTATTTTTTTGATTTCCTGCAAACATTCCATTCCTGATTTAAAAGGCATATTCAAGTCAAGAAAAAGTATATGGGGTAATTTATTTTGATTATCGACAAGGTAGTTCATTAATTCTACTCCGTCATTAACTGTTTTGACTAATGTTTTTATTTTAATTGATTCGAAAGCGACTTTGAAAAAAAGACGGTCATCCTCATCATCATCTGCGAGTAAGACATATATGGAATCGTTTTGCATATGCAGTTGTATTAGAATATGATAATAATATATTTATTATATTAACTGTTCGTTTCGATATCTGGTTCTTTTATTTGAACTTGACGCCTCTTTTTGATAATTCGTTGGAAAGTGGAGGGCGTAAGTCCTGTCACTTTTTTAAATTGATTACTGAAATGTGCAATGCTACTATAGTTTAATTTCCATGCAATTTCAGAGATGTTTAATGCGGTATTTATGATTAAATATTTTGAACGTTCAATCTTTTGAAGTTGAGTAAAATTTTCTATCGAGGTATAGGTAAAACTTGAAAATAAATTTGAAAGGTATCCATAACTATATTTGAGTTTGTCAGACAGAAAAGTTGGCATACCGGATGTAATGGGTGAATTTTCATCCATATAAACCATTTCAATTATTGCATCCTTGATTTTTTGGATAAGAATACTTTTTTCGTCTTCTATAATTACAATTCCATATTTTTTTAGTCCCAATGTTAGTTCATTCAATTTGTCATCTGAAAATGGCTCATTGATCTCAACTTCACCGGTACCTCTCAATATGTAATTCAATTGCATTTGATCCAAATGTTCTTGGAGCAATTTTTTACCAACAATATTAATATCAATTTGAATAATAAATTTCATACTAAAGAAATTAAAATTGTAAACATGAATCAATTTGAAATTAATAACAAACTTAATAAATTGATTAAAGAACGAATACTATATAAATTTTGTTCATTTCAGTTCTAAATTAAAATATGTGAATTAATATAATATAGCGATAAGACTGTTAATTATATTATGTTTTTTGAATAAATACAAAAGGAATAGTTGAATTAGTAAGTTTTTCTAGTAAGGTAAGTTGAAAAACTCCAAAGGCATTACCAGTAAGTTATGTTCTATTTTTATTAGATTCAATTCATTTTGTGTTTAATCTAAATAAATATTGCATATGTTAAAAATTGATTGTACTTTTGGACGAAATTACATTTCTCTTACCGGGTTAGCTGAACCATTCGGTTTGTTGTAATTAATAGTTACGGACAAAAATGAGGGGTTTGGAATATGAACCGGTCGATGTTGCAACGAAATGAAGAGGCACAGGCGTTTAGATCGCATTACTCAATAGCTTCCTGACATTATAAGGTAGGTAAAATAAAATTTAAAATTAAATTACAATCAAATTGAACCTCAATATTGAAACTGGGTTTAAGGTTAAGAAATAGAGAGCATTCTTTTTCGAAAGAGGTTGACAAATAGAAATAAGGTATTATTCTTTAAAACCTTATTTCCTGGTATTCAACCTTCGTAGAAAACCAAACACCCATAGGCCCAACCTTATTTACATTATTTATTAAACAGGTATACTTTCAATACGTAGGTATTTCAACGATGTTAATTTTTTTTACAGCCTATTTAACCGAAGGATTGAATAGTTGAATATCTGAAGTAGTATCGTTTGGTTTGTGTTTTATTTTTCCGACAAATCGGAATCTTCGATGTGCAACTTGGTGTTTTTGTGCCTACTATATAACTAATTGAAATGCTTTAATAATTAACAAGAACAAAACCACAATTCCGACCTGTCGGAATTGTGGTTCGTTATCTATCTTGTTGTTCGATCTTCTGATCGTGGGGACTTTGTGGCTATTATAAACTTACCTATCTTGCCACAAAGGCTCTAAGTCACAAATTTGCACATAATGTATTTAAATGAAATTCTAAGCGTTAATTCAAAAAAAAATGGTACTGTACCGATTTATATCAGATGACATTTACGACCGGGAATTTTTCTACTACTGTGTTTTGAAGCTCTCTTTAGGGGTTGGGGGCTTTAAATAAGCACAGGAATTTCAGTCCTCTATACTTAAAAAATGAATCACTGTTTAATACCATTTACTTCTATACTATAAAGTTAACCCTGATCGTATACATTCACACAAAAATCACATGAAGAGATTAGTCCTGATCATCGGGATCTGTATTGTTGCTCTGAGTAGTCAGGCACAGAAAAATACTGACCGGACCGGCAACAGCGTAAAAAAAGAGAGAACAATTGCACTTTGGGGGCATATCGCCGATTCCTTTACGAAAGTAGGGGTATTGAAGACGAAAATCACGCTGATGCGCCCGGACAGTACGGTGATTGACACCATGACGGTAAACTATTTTGACGGCAATACCCGCAAGATAGACACCTACTACATGTTTACCATTGCCGCCCATTCACAGAAGTTTATTATCAAAGCCGAACATCCCGATTATTATCCTGCCTATGTTAATTATGATATTAAGTATGTAGCCCGCAATGTCTATTTCGATGTGCCCTGGCATTTTATGAAAAAAAGGCAGCGTCGGATGGATCAGCAGGATCATCAGTTAAACGAAGCCCTTGTAGTGGCCACTAAAATTAAGATGATCTTCAAAGGCGATACGGTGATTTATAATGCCGATGCTTTCAACCTGTCGAAGGGGTCGATGCTGGATGATCTGGTAAAACAAATGCCCGGCGTACAATTAAAAGACAATGGTGAAATTTACCTGAACGGTAAAAAGGTGGATTATCTGATGCTCAACGGCAAGGAGTTTTTTAAAGGGAAAAATAATGTCATGCTCGAGAATATGCCTTATTACATCGTGAAGAACGTTCAATTTTATAACAAGACAACCGATAAAAGCGAGTACCTGGGGCATGATGTCGAAAAAAAGGATTTTGTGATGGACGTCAACCTGAAGAAGGAATATTCGATCGGATATATGGCCAATGCCGAGGTGGCAGGCGGAACAAGTGACCGCTATCTGTCGCGCCTTTTCGGATTACGTTTTACCGACAATACGCGGATCTCCCTCTACGGAAGCATGAATAACGTGAATGAATACAGGCGTCCGGGAAGAGATGGTGACTGGACACCGACTAACTATACGCAAGGATTGATAGAAACGAAAAGAGCAGGAATGGAGATTAATATCGATGACAAAGACCAGCGATACACCGAAAATTTTAATGCTGATGCAATGTGGTACAATCAGGTTTCCAGCAATCGTACTTCAAACGAGTCGTTTCTTCCCAACGGCAACAGTTATTCCAGTTCAGAAGATACTTATCAACCAAAAAATGTATGGTTATCTGCATCCAATTACGTCACCTTAAAAAAGCCCTTATTCGTGAGTATGAGAACCTCTGTGAATTATGGTAAAGGCGAAACGAATGACCTGAGGCGCTCGGCTACCTTCAATGCAAATCCTGAAATTTACGGAAATACAACTCAATTGTTGGATTCAGTATTCCGACCGTCCATCAATACGAATCTGAAAAGCATCGCTGTCAACCGACAATCAAATACGATGATTTCAAACGGCTATGATTCCTATATTTCCAATTCGATCGTGGCAACCAAAAAATTATCATGGGGCGATGACCTGGAGCTATCGAATGACATCAATTACCATAACTATATGAATACGTCATTCAATTCCTATCAATTGAGTTATTTGCAAAATAATGTCACTACCGATAACCAAAACAAATACAAAACCACCCCGAATAAAAGTTACGACTACAATGCCAAAGCCGAATATACTTTTCATCTGCTGAACAACTGGAGCTATCTGTTTTATTATATCTATCAGCAAAAGTATTCATCGGAAGAAAATTCGCTTTACCGGCTTGACAGGCTTAACGGGTGGGGTACTGACTCCGGTCATTCGTTGGGTGAGTTGCCTTCTACCCGCGACTCGCTGCTCCTTGCCATGGATGTCAACAACAGCTACAACAAAAGCAATTGGGAGCATACCCATAATGAAGGTTTTCGTATGTATTATGAGAAAAAAGAGAAGGACAAGTATACCTGGTTCAATATCCATCTGCCATTGCAACAAAAGAATGAACAACTGGACTACCAACGCAACAGGCTGGATACTACGATCTATCAGAGAAACCTGCTATTCCAGCCGGATATGACCTTTATCCGGAGAACGAACAATTCCAACCGCGAATATGAGGTACACTACAGTACTCAAATCACTACCCCTGATATGGCAAGGATGGTAAACATCCGCGATGACTCAAATCCACTCGCCGTACAACTGGGGAATCCTGATTTGAAAAATACAATCAAACAAAATTTCAGTTTGTCTTTTTCGGACCGGGTACCGGAGAAACAAAAATTCTTCAATACATATGTAGAAATATCGGTGATAGACCGGCAGGTGGCCAATGGATTTACGTATGATCCGGCAACGGGTGTGTATACCTTCCGACCTGAAAATGTGGATGGCAACCGGAATATGTATGCTAAAGTTGGATTTGGAAATGGCATTGACAAGAAGAAATATTGGAATTATGAATCTATAACCAGCTGGAACTACAACCGCAATGTCGACCTCACCGCGGTAACCGGCAGTACTCAGAGTAGCCTGAGCAAGGTTGACAATCACCGGGCGGAAGAAAATTTAAAGCTGAACTATCAACAGGGATTATTGAAACTGGGGATGAATGGACAAGTTATGTGGAACCATACCACCAGCCAGCGAGAGAATTTCCAGACCATCAATGCCTTTGACTTCAGCTATGGTGCAACAGCGGAATATAAATTCTTTAAGAAAATGGATGTTGCTACGGATATAAAGATGTTCTGTCGCCGCGGATATGATAATCCGTTTATGAATACGAACAGTCTGGTATGGAACGCATCGGTGAGTTACTCTTTCGTGAACGATAAACTGATCACCCGGCTGGACGGATTTGACCTGCTGCACCAACTTACCAATATGCAGTATTTTTTGAACGGACAGGGAAAGACCGAGACCTGGCATAACTCCATTCCCAGTTATGTGATGCTGCATCTGATCTACCGGCTCAATTTTAATCCGAAAAAGAAATAAACGGAAAAAGATCCCATTATTCAACCGTCAAAAGCCGGACAAACTTTAGCATTTGTAGTGAGGGTTTCACTCGAAGTGAAGCCCTCACTGATAAGACGGAGTTAGTTTCACTCGAAGTGAAGCACTTTACTTAATATAGAATTTAGTTGTATTCGGTAAAATTGATTTCGTTTACACCGGAATATTCAGTCAGCCGAATGAGTTGACTGATTCAATCGATGATCCCCTGCATGTTGAAAGACATGCGGGGTTTTTTATAGTCAGAATTACATAGATTCTGATGCGTTTTATACGAATTAAGAAACAAATTACACCGAATTATGAAATGTAATTGTACAAATTTCAGATAACGAGAGCCAGAAGGATGGAAAATGGATTATCTGTTTTTTTATTTATAAATTGATTTTTTAAAATTATATTATTTTATATTTATTTTTTAATATTTCTCTGCTCAAAACAGCCCTTTTTAGGTGTGTCTTTTAGAGCAAAAAAAACCGTGTCCTAATAATAAGTTGAATAATATTTTTAATACGCACTATAACAGCATATTGAAAAATCGCTTGTCTCGATTATTTTTGAGCTATTTTTTGGTGATTCGAAAAATAGATATTAATTTAGTCACAGAAAATATCGTTTATTTGTTTAAATTTAAATTATATTATTCAACATCCTTTAATTTAATCTGCTCAGTTATATATTATGAGAAAAATCACATTCTCCTTATTGTTGTGTTATGTCTGCTTATTTGCACAGGCACAGACTTCACAAGTCCTTACCAATGACCGCAATGCCTTTCGGGCAGCCGACCAGTTGGTAAAGCAGCAGATCGAGTTTAAAGACCCCGGCAGTTCCGGAAAAGCCTTAAACTGGGATTTTAGTTCGGTAAAACCCATTAATGAAGAATATTCATTAAACTACTTTATCCCCGATTCCACCGATATGTTTCGTCTTTGCGGGATGGAACACAATACCCGTTACTATTTCCGCCAGCAAAAGGACAGCCTGCAAGCCACAGGATATGAAAACTCCACCACCTTTATGGAATATAAAGTTCCGGAACTACGAATGCATTTTCCATTTGCTTATGGGGATACGTTGTTTAGTTATTTTGAAGGAGTGGGGGAGTACTGTCATTTTTTACCGTTAGCCGTAAAAGGATATACACGGATCATGGCCGATGCGGAAGGAGAACTGAAATTGCCCGAATTCGAAACGGTAAAGAAAGCATTGCGGGTACGCACGCTTCGCCATTATACCGAGACTGGCAAAGACAGCCTGGAAATGACACTCGATACGTACTCGTGGTATGCAGCCGGTATCCGGTATCCTGTTTTTGAAAGCATCAAGACCACTCTGAGCAAAAAAGGGGATAAAAAGGATGAGACCGGCGAAAGCATGAAGGACACCACCGTATTTACTACTTCCTTCTACTATCCACCCGAAAAACAAACCTCCCAGGTGCAAACCGACCCAATTCCCGAAGAGACTAAAGATGCACTTCTAGGAGCAGCAGCTGTATTTACCGAAGCGCAACTTATGCCGAATCCCGTAGTAGATAATTTGATCATTAACTACAAACTGACCCGTGCAGCTAAAGTGTGGTTTACAGTTCATAATAACGTGGGCATTCAGCTTTGCCAGACCACACCCGAAAATCAGACCGAGGGAATAAATAGCACCAACGTACCTATGAGCAACCTGATAACGGGTGTTTATTCATTGTATATTCATGTGGATGATATGGTGATGAAGTTGAATGTGGTGAAGAAATAAATCACATGATTATCCTTAATATATTGCATTTAACTACATATATAATAAAATTCAAAAAATAAATTTTATGAAGAGATTTGTATGAACTATATTTTTAGCTATTGTTGCATTTTTAGTTTATTCTCAATCAATTAACACAACATTGCCAACAGTGTCAGACTATTCAAAATTAGCATCTGTTATGCCAAAATCAACTGAGGCAGCAGCCTTAATGAAAGCAATATTTTATCCGGTAAGTTATTCTACAGGCTTACCTCAAATAGAAATACCAATTTATGAAATAAAGCTTAAAGACGGCACCATTTTACCAATAAAATTGATGTATCATGCATCAGGATATAAAATCGATGAAGTTAAACAACGCATTGGGATAGGTTGGACATTGGAAGCTGAACCTCAAATTTCAAGATCGGTGAATGGAATTCCGGATGAAGATTATTTTCTTACTCATTTTAATCATCAAAACCTTATTAACAATTCCAATCAGAACAGGTTAGAACCGATTT
>Ga0302271_10003327_pt1 | contig 13665 bp, 6 predicted proteins | sample III_Bog_N1_1_FD_198767 | JGI IMG/M metagenome (GOLD analysis project Ga0302271, IMG submission 198767) | Peat permafrost microbial communities from Stordalen Mire near Abisko, Sweden - III_Bog_N1_1 | ecosystem: Environmental > Terrestrial > Soil > Wetlands > Peat | place: Sweden: Abisko... | reverse complement strand
AGGAAATGTGATAAATAAGTAGCAGGCAACTTGAGATTTTTCAAAATAAATGAGATACATTTAGCAGAATAAACAGCTGAAGATAAAGCAACCCTTTATATTATAATAAGCAGTTTAAGAGATGCGATAAGTTTGCTTTTTGCTTTTATCTAAGGTTCTCATTTTATCAGGATTATTATTAAAGGGATATTTTATTGATATTTAAGGCTCTGCTAAAGCTAAAAGGAACTAAAATAACCCCAAAATCTAATAAATTGACAGGATTGAAAAACCCTAAAATCCATGCTTACACTTTTATATTTTTATTCTTTAGACCTAAGTTCGTGTTCACTCAAAAGAACGAGTACAACTAGGACAGAAATTGGGACGCAATGAAAAAGCAGATTCCCCTTTGGTTGGGCACTTCCGCTGCTTATTCTTACTGGTTCACTGATTTCTCTGTCAACGATGACGAATGGCTAGAGAAGGGTAAGGTTATCTATCCTCACCAAGCCAATTTCGGAAAGAAGGTCAATGTTGTCTGATTTGATTCCTTTAAAGAAACTTTCAGTAACTTCGTTGGGTCTAAACCATGCAATATGGACATCAACAACATTCACACCAACAGCAGCAACGATTCTATGATTTAGCAGTAGTGTTAATCTTTTATTGTTTATCTGTTGTATGAGTATGATCTTCAAAAAAAATATTACAAAACAAAAGATTTCATTTCTTTGCTGATTGAACCCATATTCTTTGTTTTAACTTTGATTATTATTGTTCTTTCTTGAGTAGCTTATTTTTCATATATTTTGTGGATATTTTGACTTTGATTCCACAAACTATCTCAGAGAGTCGATTAAAAAGATATTTATTTTTTAAGATTTCAAATTCATAGTCACAAAATTTGTTTTAAGAGAGATTGTACAAGTTTTCACGATTATTTCCTCTTTTACTGCGTATTCACTTCCTTGCAGGGTGGGATCATCTTTTTCTTCCTTCAATACAAATGAGCCAATAAGTTGAATAATATTGAATTTGTGATTGTCTAAATGCACATTTGTGATTTCTCAGAATCATTTTTTAGGGGGACACAGTTAAGACCTAAGCAATACTTATTTGATTAGATATTTAGCCTGATAAACAAGCATCTTTATTCAACGATTTATCATTAAATTTTAGAGCAATTTTAAAATGATCAATTCTACACATATTTATGTATTATTTTAGCAGGATACACAAAAAACACAAATGAAATTATTTACTCACATAGAAATGAATAATAATATCTAGCTTATTCTTTTGATATTGTCTTAACTGTTTTCCTTTTTTGTCGTTGTCTTCTCAACTTGACTTCTTGTTTTATTTATCTTTTCTGTTCTTTATCTTAGGGCCTGCGGATTCTAAGGTTACTTTCTGATATGCTATTCCAAAAAAAATGCAAGACAAATAAATGATTATTAACAACCTAAAACCAACAAGACAATCAGCTTATTTGCATCATTCTTAGAGTAATTACCTATGTAGACAGCAGCGAAGAGTGCAACAATAATGACAACAAAGTAGATCAGCTAATATGTTAAAGATAATTTGCTGAATGAAAACGCACCAATAGTTGGTTCTTGTGTTCTTGCCATTCCAGGGAGCACATCTTCATCATCATCGTCACCTTAATTGTAACCACCAGATGGGTTCTTAGTCTATCTAGGATTGCCCACAACTTCACTTTCGTCGTTTCTGTTTTTTTTCATGACTTCATCAAATTACTGTTATTTTTGTTGAACAAAAAGTTATTAACACAAATACTCACAAAATATTATGTTTTTAGCAAAGCACCTCCACAAACGATAGGATATGCTTTTCATCAGCTATGAGTTCAGTAGGGTAATGCGGATCGAGATATTTCTCAAAATCAATACTCATGAAGATAACTTCCCAGTCTGCCACGTTGAATGTCTTATCAGTGAGAGACTTTATGATCTTGAAGAAAAATCAAAATAAGAAAATATTATGTTAATAATGTAAGATACGTAATAGTTTTTCAGGAAACACAAGAGAAATGATTAGTAATAAAACATTTATCAGTGTTTATTTTAGTTTGAAAGATTACTTCCGTGGAGACATTTGGATTTTATGATCCATGTATGGCACATTGCATGATATGTTCGACAAGGATTTTTTGATAAAGTGGTGATTTCTCTGGTGAGCTAGAATATTGAAGCAATGAAGCTAGCTTCTAGCCATATGAGCTTATCTTATGCCTAGCTGTGATTATACAGGCCACATACAAATCTCGAATGCGCTCTTTCTAACTTTCATCGTACGCTTCATGCTCCACTAAAAAATTTGTTGGTTAGGCAATTAGTTTTTGAATGGAAAAATGTGATTGAGTTTTGGGGTTATTTCTGTGTAGCCATATACTTCTATCCTGTTCTTCATGATGCACGTCGGTGATTTCATGCTCTGCAGTTAGGGGATCGTTGTCAAGTGGAATGTCAAACTCATAGATTGTGCCACTATCGTCTTCCTCTTTTTTAAGATTATTATTATTTTCAGCAGCATAAAACAAGTGATTTTTTGGCTTGTTTTGTATAAAAAAAGTGTACCTTCGATTTAAGCGAATGAGTTGGAAGCAAGAAGAAAGATGCAACAAGCTACTGAGAAGATGATGGTAGACTAAGATATCTTCATTTTTGTGTCTAAGATCTATTATCGGCTTAGTTATTATTTTTGAAATTATTCCTTTGATTTATTCACCAGAAATTAAATATTCTTTTTTACTTTGCTTTACGTGCTTTTGTCTAACAAATCTAAATCATCTAATGCGCTAATGACTCTCTGCTTAAATAATATTAGTTCTAATAGATAAACTTAATTGAGATAAGATTATTAAATTACTCGCATGTGAATACTATCGAGCAAAATAAAAAAATAATTTGCATTACAATTCAGACATATTGCTTTTTTGCATCAAATATACATATTTAAAAATACTCAAAGCTTTTCAAAAGATGAGTTTAGAGTTCTTTACTATTGTTAACAAACAATTCGCAACACAAAGAGATAGGGAGACGAAGAAGGAGAATGAGAGAAGAAGAAGGAACTTCAAAGAATACTAATGATTTTTGTTTAAATGCTTTTAATTAGATATCGCTGCTGCAGTCAATATTTTAGGTAAAATAAGTGTCTCAAAATATAAATTTCTTATTATTAAAAAGAAGTGTTTTCAAAGAGGAATATATGAGTAGCGATCTTTTATTTGAAGTCAACAGCGAAGTATTACAGCATTTAGCTGATATTGATACCTTATTACTCGAAATCAGCAGCATGTAAGCCACCCGAGCTTAAGGACAAGAAGAGCAACTCAAGATGTTCATACAAGATGGTTATATTCAGCAATTGAGCCATCGTGATGGTATTTTTATCATTACTTAGAAACAGATTACGAATTATTAGAGGAATCTCACAAAATGGAATGATAAAGTAGATTCTGTCAATGATGCACTGGATAATCTACGAAACGATGCTGTTAAGTTACTTTAATAGTCTAAAACAACACAATAACTAGTTCTCCAGAAAATGGATCAGGCGATTTCACAAATCGAGGAAGAAACAGAAGAAACACAGCAACCTAACAGCGTTGATCGTAGCAAATCTGCAATAGGAGGAAAGTCAAACGAAGAATATAGCCCAGAATAATACGAGTTGATGGTCGATTAGAGGGTTGAACAAGGTGTGAGATAGCGAGTTAAGGAAATCACGAAAGGGTTTACTGATGAAATTGCCATTCTAAGATCATAACTGTTGTCAAGAGACTCATTCATAAAGTAGTTCTTCAATAATAATGAAGTGTCTGCATCTTAGGATCTCAAAACGAGCTAAACTACCAACGACAACAGCGCTATTTTCAACTTAGATTCAAAACTCAGTGAAGATACTGGTATGAATGCTGTTTTACGGGATAAAATCAGCTAATTAGAAAGCGAATTAACCCGAATGCGTGGTGCGCATTAAGCGCATCTTCAAGGAATCGAGAGAAGTGCAAATTTAAAGTTGCAATCGCTTGAAAGAGAACTTAAGAAACAAAGCGTGCTGCTCATTGAAGAACCTGAGAACAGTTCTGAATAATTAGACATTGAATGCAGTAATTCTCGCACACTGTTCGTGATGGATCTCTAAAAGTCGATTTACAATTTGCAAGAGGAAAAGGAAGAGCTTGAGAAGTAGTTTTAGTTGTACAAATAGGAGAAAGAGTGCGAATTAAAATTAAGCTAGCAGGCATCGATATAAGTTGAGGAATACAAGTAAAAGATAGAACATCTTGTGAACACACTGACAGCTAAAACTAGAACATCTTTGAAACTGGAAGAGAATTGCTTAAAAGAAATTGATTTGCTTTAGAAGAAGGTACTAGAGCTCAACGGAAGGAATGCAGAACTGGAGAATAAACTAGTTTTTACTGAACAAACTAGTAGCACTGGGATTAGAGAGTTGAAAGCTGAAGTGGAAAGACTGCAAAAGGAGTTGAGTATAAAAGATGAAGCTATCAAAGGATGCACACCCGCTGAATTGAGGATCAATACTAACACAAGTCAAAATAGGATAATAAATAGTCAAGAAGAGTAACATAAACTCACTGAAGATAATGATTCCAATCTGAAGAATAACTAGGATAGTACTGTAGATGCTCTGCTTTAAACTCAATCTTAACTTAAGGATGCACTTTAAGATGCTTAAGATAGAAATCAGATACTTTTGAGCTTATTGTAGACTAGCAGTGGTGAGGGTAATGGTAGTACCAACACTGGAGATGGAGACTCAATAAGGGAAGACTTTGGATTGCTGTAGTATTACAAGAGTAAATACTCTGAAAGTATGATGAACTGCGATAATTTGAGTGTTGAAATAACAAAATAGCAAGACACAATCAACAAGTTGAAGAATCAACTAAAACAGCAATAAATTATTCATAAAACACAACATAAGTAGATTCATCACTCAAATGAGATAAGCAGCCATAGCAAAGGTATCACAAAAGCGAAGAATATCAATGTTATCAAGGACAAATTGTAGAATAACGATAACACAGATAATTGTAGAATTGCTGCTAGTTGCGTTGTTTGTGGCAGTGATGGCAACAATTAAGCTCCTAACAGTAGCACAAGTTAACTGTATTTGGAACAATACAAGCCTCTTAGTTCAAGTATCCAAGCAATATTGTCCTAGAACGAAGAGCTAAAGAAACAAAATCATGCACTGACGTTCTAAGTTTCCACGCTCATGGAAGAAATCTAGTCCTTGCAGAACGCACAACAGATTCACACTCCTGGATCGAATGACTCACGTTATTACGAGGATATGATGAGCAACAACAACAACACGGCTATGATGGAAGAAGGATCGAATTCTAAAGAAATCAAATCAGATTTAGTTGATCTCAATGAAAGGTTGTTTTTGATTAAAACCCTTGCAGCTTCGAAGTTGCTATTATGAGAGGGATTAAAAAGGGAATTAAATATCTGTTTTATGTACATGTCAGCTTGATTCGTTGTGTATTTCAAAATTAAAGCTCATTTTTAAGTAGAATCAACATATTAAATTTTCTAAATAAATGAAATGTAAAATTCACAAGTAAAAATCTAGAATGTGTCTAATAGGGTGGAAAGCTAGAGATGAACTAATGATTCTATTAAATGCTATTAGACTAGCCATTTGACACTCAAACTCGATTTTGAATCTCTTCTCAAAGACTTCTACAATAGTTTGATATTTGTAACTCTTTATTGACAAATTATGCGCTCGTGGATGTCCTATCAATCCTGACAATAATTGCAAAGATAATGGTCTCTTTTTTAGATGTTCATTGGGGTTACTTAAGCCTAAGCATATCTTTTAAAGAGAATGAAGATGATAAAGTGGAAGGTAGATTTCTTCGGGAGTTATTTCATCTAACGCACTCAGTTTATATATAATGATAGAAAGACTTTCAAGAGTTGAGAGCTTAGAAATACCCTCCAATAACTTTTTAAAATCTGAAGCTGCAGCATTAAAGGCTCTGAAATTTATCTCTAGATAAGTTAGGCGGCCTATTTTTCGAAATTCTTTGATAATATGTTCAAGCAAAGAAAAAGTCTCAATATCGATAAAATACAACGTTAGTCTTTCGATGGATTAAATGGCTTTAAAAGTACTTAACTACTTCGATAAGATTTCTTGAGTTTAACCCTAATAAGAAATGCTCAAATCTTTTAATTAACTTGCAGATGAGAGGCAGTAACCAAGAACTACACCTAATTCTTCGCTTTACGAAGTTATTCGAAGAGACTAGAGGTTTTAAGAGTCCCCAAGTGCTTTCCCAATCTCTGTGGCTGCTTACATAGAGAGACTGCTACTGAAAATAACCTTTTAGAAGTACTTAAGGCAAGATCCAATTCCGCTGCAGTCAAAGCTAGGAATATTATAAAAATAAAAGCTGATAGATGATTATGACTATGATTTAATTGATTATGACTACTATCCAATTGCAATTCCATTGAATAGTTCTTGAAAATTCGATACATTTGCTTGCCCACTAATTTCCAAGGAGATTCTATGCAAATTTGTCATTTTGGCAAACGAATCACCAAGGAAATTACTAGGATGATTCTCATATTGAAACTATTAGGAATTTGAATATGTAAAACCAACTTATTCTAACGTTTGTTTGTTAAAGTCGAGTATTTTGGAGATCTTTGGATAATCTTCTAAACTTCTAAGATAGGAAAAGGATCGATATTAAAATGACTTTAGATTTCCTTAAGCTTTGCTAGGATCTATTAAAGCTACATCGAAGGCGGGCATGTTGCTTGGACAAAAAAAAGAAGGATCAAATAATTTGATTTTGAATTTCTCAAGATGTGCAAGAGAGCCTTAAATCTGTTTGAAATCAACACCTCGTAGGCGGGGTTCAGTGCTGGTTTAGTTTATATTGCTAAATGTAATTGATATGCTGAGAACTTTAAGATTAGGTGCTTTTTAGACATGCAAAAAGAAATCATCCAAAGATGCTCGAGTACCAACTGGAATTCTACTAATGAACTTCAATTTCAAGGCTTCGATGGAATCTGACTAAAGAAAAGAATAATCTCTGCTGAGAGCAGAAAAAATGATGTTTGATATCGTTAGTTTGACAGATTTGTCGTTCCTTATTATGTCACATGTATTTTTCCAGTTGAGCTCGCTGAAGTCCGCATTCGCAATTATGTAATGCTTATTCTTGTCAGTGTTGTTACCTGCAAAACGGGTTTCAAGCATTTCAATTATTCTACAAGTTGAAAATAAAGATTTCGATAAGTACAATATTGAGAAGAAAAAAAATATTTGATGATTAATCTGTTCTTTCAATTTATCTATTTTTTGAAATTTTTGTATCATCTGTTTTGTTTTCTACATTCTATGAATTTGACTATCATTCACTGTAAATCTTAAAGAGGCATTCCTCCAAAAGTTAGTTGCTTTTTTTGAGAATGTTGTTACTGCCAAATGTATGAAAATATGGTTGTTCCATTTATTGTTTCTAAAGGATTCTTTTAGAATTATGTAGGTTTGTTTATTTTATTGCATTGAAAGGTATTAATAATAAAATAATGTTTGCATTGCTAACTAACTTCACAAGAATTTATTGAAGAAAAAATTGATTAATTTAAGAGATCAAACAATTCTTGCCGCAAATTTTCTTTTTTCTTTTTTTCTAACCAAAAAAAATATGAACTCAACTTTCATTTGTTATTCAAACTGCTATGTACCAGAATCTCTCAATAATTAGAAAAGATACCAAGAGATCTTGAGAGATTTTCAATATATTTTCATTATTTAAACTCAAGATCTTTTCTATCTCAGTGGTCTGCCCTCGCTTTTAAAAGATTTAGGTTCTCACCTGCTCTCTTATCTACTTTTAATTTCTGCAAAATAATCTTTTTGAAAATCCTTTTTTTAATTCTTCATTTAGATTATCTATTTTGGTAGTAACCACCTGCCTGTTGGTTACTAATATTCCCCTATTTTGTCAGATTCCAAATGATCCTTCAATATATGATTACTTCTTTGATAATTTTGTTGCAAATAAATGAATTAATTTTTTATTTTATATTTTAAAAGAAAAGAACAAAAAGTTAAATTAATATGATAATTAAAATAATGTTTTGCAATTCTATGAAATGTGATTTTTGCGTATGAGTAAGCAAAAAAAGATTGTTCTTTGACTTACATATCTGAAAAATTAAAGTTAAATTCAAGAAAATCAGCGGTTATTTGAAATTAGATACCCATTCAATTTGTTTTTGTAACCACAAACTAATTAAAACAAAAGTACAATTTAATAATGTTTAACGGGAATTAGATAAAAATCTATCGGGTAATTCTGGATGACAACCTAGTTCCTCTTTTGATAGAGACATAACCCAATCAGACCAGAAAAGTAAATATCATTAGATTTAACTGTTTTAAAATGCAAGAGGAATTTGATCTCATTGAAAGTTTTACAAAAATATTAATTACACAAATAAAAAAAAAATAAAAAAATCTACACACAGATTCCAAAGGCAACAAACAGCACACGCACACACGGCTAACATACAAATGGGCAATAACAATTAGAAGACAACGAGCTTGAGTGACAAATTCAATATGAAAAGTAGATTAGTGCTCTTAGACCCTAATGCTAAGCCAGTAAGTTATTGGGATTAGGTCAAGGCTAACGAACCTAGAACTGATAATACTACTGCTTTTAACGATGACGAACCAGTTGAAGTGCATGATTTCAAAAATCACCCGAAAGGATCTAAGAACATCTCTTATGATCTCGAAGCTGGACTCAGTGTCGAAATCAAGAGCATGCATAAGTATTTCAATTTCAACGATTCAAAAGAATAGACAATTCCAGTCATGGTTTCGCTGAAAACAAAGGAATCTGCATAATCCAATGAAATGGAGATGGAAAAGGAGATAGAAGTTGAAAGCCTTAACAGGGCAGCTCAATAAAGCCGAACATTGATTTGATTTGTGTGATTGATGTATCTGAATCCATGAGAGGAGAAAAACGTCAAGAAGGCACTTAAATATCTTGTGGAACTGCTCGGTGAAAATGATCGAATTTGCCTGGTTACATTCAATCATTATGGAGTTAGACTTTGCACTCTCTAGAAGAATAATCAAACGAACTCAGGTCAGATTAACGAAGCTATTACCTCTATCTCTCCAGGTGGAAACACAGATATCAACACCGGAATGGAAATGGCTTTCAGAGTCTTGAAAGATAGGAGAATGTCAAATCCTGTCAGCTCTATTTTCCTTTTATCTGATGGGCAAGATAAAAAAGCTGAAAATGCTGTTCAAGCTAGCATGCAAGCATACCTTCCAAGTGAATGCTTCAAGATCCATTCCTTCGGCTTTGGGTAGGATCACGATGCTCCTATGATGAATAAACTCTGCGCTCTCAAAGAAGTAAGCTTCTATTATGTCGAAAAAATTGATTAAATCGATGAATTCTTCGTGGATGCTCTCGGCGGTTTGTTTTCAGTCGTAGCTCAGGAAATCACTTTAGATATCAATATCAATCAACCTGGCCCTTCATCGAAGTTCTTCTCAGCGGCAAGAGTCAGCAAAACATACGGGGATATGTGGAATGTTGTCAAAGAAGATCAGAGTTATTAGATTAGAATCAACTAACTCTTCAGTGAGGTTTCGAAGGATTATATCTTCGAGCTTACAGTCCCCGCAAAGGAAATCTATTGAGGATTTTGAGAGGGATTCAGAGATTGTATCTGCAACTGTAACTGCTACGCCGATTGATATTTCAAATTCAACGAGAATTGTGAAAAATACAGATCTTACACTAAAGTTAGTCAGTAATTTTGAATCACTTACAGAAGACTCTGAAGTCAACGATGCTGTAGAGTTCAATTACCTCCGTGTTAGAGCTTCTGAAGCGATTCAGTAAGCCATGAAATTAGCTGAGAGAAAAGAATATGATAGCGGGTAGAATCTCTTGAAAGGAATGATTTAGAATCTTGATTAAGCCCTCCCAGTGAATAAATAGAAATTGAGTATCATCAAGAGAGATCCCTGGAATGCTAGATAAATTTGAAGCCGAAGGTCTACGAGCAATTCGGGAAAATGAAAATGCAGATTAAAATGAATGCAAATATGAATTAGATTTCTCAAGCAGTTGAATAAAATGATCTGTATCAGAACGCTGGACAATAAAGATTCGTGAATGCTGGTAAATCCTAAAAAGGAAAGCTGCTTTGAATGAAAATAAAGATCGCTTGCTATTAAAAATAACAATTCTTTATGATTGCATTTTCTTGTTTTCTAAAAAGGTTACTTGTAGTACAAACCCCATTTATTTTTATTATTTTTTCAGATACTTCAGGTAGTTTTTTAACTCTTATTGTACTTTCTTAAATCTTGAACTAGATAACAATAAAGCAAAATATACAAAATACTAAAAATTATATTAAACTCCTTCCCTTTCACCATAGTTGCTTTTCGACAAAAACCAATCATGATTATATTGTTTATTGATTAGTTTCTTTTAGCAATCCATCATTCCTGTTAATCTAATGATGTATGAGCTACTTGTAAATACCGTTTTGTTCAAGAAGTTATCTGTGAGTGCCTTGCTCTTAAATCGAACCATCTTTCATCACAAATATCCTGTCACTGTTGATCACCGTGCTCAATCTGTGAGCAATCACAATTATCGTAAGTCCTCTGTGTCCCATGAGATTATCGATGTAAGTTTGAACGATATGCTCGCTTTCTGCATCTAAGGAACTTGTAGCTTCGTCTAAAATCAAAATACTCGGTTTTTTCATGAGTGCTCGAGCAATCGCGATTCGCTGCTTCTATCCTCCACTGAGTTTCATACCTTTCGATCCAACAAGAGTTTTGAGTCCATCGGGGAATCTCTTTTCATCGAAAACGAACTCACTGACTCCAGAAGCGTTGCAGATGTTCTTTAATTCTTCTTGAGTGTAGTTTTCATCCAAGCAGCCATATGTGATGTTGTACTCAATGTCGTTGTCAAAAAGAGAAGGTTCTTGCTGTACGAGACCAATGCTCCTGCGAAGCTAGTGGATATTAAGGTCTTTGATGTTTTTTCCATCAAAAAGTACAGTTCCTTCATTGACATCGTAGAATCGTTCGAGTAATTTTACAATTGTAGATTTACCACTTCCACTCATGCCAACAAAGGCTACACATTCTCCTTGCTTTATCTCGAAGGAGAGCTTGTTTATTACATATTCTCTTTCGGTAGCATTGAGTCCTTATGATGCAGGGCTTATTTCATCACATTTTAATCCTTTTTCTTCTTCACTCGTAAATGACCCTGTCAACTCAGATTTGACCGTTTCCAGTGAAGATATGTTACTGTCTTCAACCAATGTAGTATTGTTACCTTCGCAAGGACTTTTCTCTTATTCCTTTCTCTCTCTTGTAACTTTCTAATGGTGTTTGGCAAGTGCATCTTTAGAAATTGGATATTTAAATGAGACTTCCTCAAAACTTATTTTACCTTTGAGATGCTCAACAACTTGATCATTCTTTTCATTCTTGATATTGTATCCCTGCTATTCATTAACGATAGACTTCTCCTAAAGGAGCTTCATAATTTTGCCGGTACTTTTCTTTCCGTCCTCAAAATAATCCTGCTGCGGGTCGAAGATAGCTTGAATTGTTGAAGAACAAGCATAGCTGATCTAGAAAATCTGCGATATGATTTGTGCAAATGACTTTGATAATGACACTGAATTCTTAGATAGAATCCCAAACGAAGCCTGGAGAATCACAATGATCTTAAGAATTTAGTTATTTGAGGTTTGAAGCAGGGTCTTTGACTGGGAATATTAATTTGTTCTCTATCTCACTTTTTCATTATTTTCTATGATCTTTTCCATTTATTTCAACTCTTTCTTTTCGGATCCAAATGCCTTAATGATCTAAATGTTGTTGAGGATATCATCCAAAGCAAAGGTCTTGTATTCTTCTCCGGTGGTTTTTTCTTTTTGAATCTTTTAAATTCTCTTCCCAAGTAACAGATCCGCAAAAGAAAATCCAATACAAAATAGGACCATAGTTACCATCAGAGATTGACTTTGCTTGTAGATAAAGTAAATACTTCCAAATGAAGTAAGGCAAGAATTAATCTGTGATGTAAAGTTTGCATATTAGATTTATTAGCAGATGTTTGAAGATCCGAAGAGGACGACCTTTGAAATATTAGAAACTTTGTGGTCTTCAAAGTAATTGACGTCAAGATTGAACAAGTGCTCCATGATCTGCTTTTGTACGGTTGCATTTAAGGATCCACTCATTTTGCCATTCAGTGTGTTAGAAACGTATCCAAAGAGCATGACTATGAGCTCGCAAATCATGAACTCCACGATCAAGGAGATGATTTGGTCTTAGTTGTTTGCTTCGATGGCAGTTTAGATTTCTAAAATGATGAACGGAGATCTTTAATAGATAAAGCTATTCATAATGCTGTAGATATTCAGGAATATTATGTATTTCCATTCGATTTTGAGGAATTTGAAATAGAACTTCCACATTTCCATTGAAGTTGGAATGTAGTCGTCATCCGTTTTATTAACTTATTTTCGCTTTTTGCAAAGGGAAATGAAGGTATTCATGATTTTTTAAGATTATTTTGGAATGATTTTTATTTTAAGTATTAAATTATTATTTGATTGTAGGGTTGCTGGGATGAATCTTTTCAATAAGAGGGGTACATGCAAAATTCACCAAAAATGTTTAATAATTCTGGATATTAATTTACGATCAGAAACAAAATAAAGGGGTCAAATAAAAAGAATATCATATCTTTTTGGAGGAGGTAAATCTGGATTTTTTCGGACCAGGTCAGATTCGAATTTGGGAGGGGGAAGTTCAGCATTTATTTTAAATTAGTTAGTTTTATTATTTGATGTTATTAGTGATTAAGTGGTTTATGACATAATTTTTCAATTCTCATTTAACTTTAAAATTGTTGGTTTAACAGAACAAGAATATGTCAGATTTGTTTATTTTCTTAATCCTCTAACTCTAATAGTATAATAGTAGATGAACTTTAATCGTATTTTTTGAGTTAACCAACAAGCAGAACTAAATTAACAAATCTATCGCACTTTTGAATTAATTAAAATCAGGTTAATTGAGTTCTCCCTTGAATTATTGAAAATCATAAAAAATTTCTGGTCAGAATAAATCCAAAATCTTCCTGGTCGCTAAATGTATACTTTTCCATATTTGACCCTCTGAAAATCCTGATTCTTTTTTAGGATTAACTTTTGCTCCTTTCCTTTCCTCAAAGATATTTATCTTTTTGTGAAAAAGCCATCAACTTAGTGTAAAAGGACAATTAAAAATCTTATTTAAAGTTAAAAAAGAGCAACCAAAACAGAGAAACAGGTGATTTTTTTAATTTTTTAGATAATTCATGTGGGAAAGGAATATTTACAAACAAAAGCTCGAAAATGCATAAAAAAAGAGATCAATTAATTAAAATTATTTTTGGGAATCAGAAATCAAATCGGAAGTATTTCCCTGTCAGTTTTGTATTCAGTTTGAAGCGATCGAAGAAGGTTTTCTGATATTCGTTTATTATTCTGCATATTATTCACAATCCCATGTGTGTCAAAAGTA
>Ga0302271_10003325_pt1 | contig 13668 bp, 8 predicted proteins | sample III_Bog_N1_1_FD_198767 | JGI IMG/M metagenome (GOLD analysis project Ga0302271, IMG submission 198767) | Peat permafrost microbial communities from Stordalen Mire near Abisko, Sweden - III_Bog_N1_1 | ecosystem: Environmental > Terrestrial > Soil > Wetlands > Peat | place: Sweden: Abisko... | reverse complement strand
CTTGTCTGCGTTGTCCGTAGAAGGAAAAGGGTAATTGATTATTTTTAATAAAAGACAAAAGGAGAAATTTTTATGATTTTTTGTTTTGTTAGTTACACAGCTGTACATTTCAAGATGGATCCTATGAATAAGGAAATAATTGATATTTATGTGATGGATTCTGGTCCTGGTTTTGATGAAGAATTGCAGAAGGAGAAGAGGATGACTTTATCGAATTTGAATGCGATAACCTTAGAAAAGAATATGAGACTTAAGGAATTGCAGATAGGTTTAGCGCTATCTGAGAAGATAGTAGGTAGATTAGGGCCTTATGAGCACATAAAAATTGATAGAAATATTCTGAAAGTGTAGATTTTCAGGGATTATTAGAATCTCTTTAAGAAATAGGATTAGATGAATCTTGTGAGGAACAAGAGCTTTTTTATTAAAAACAGAAATGCCTTGACAGAAGGGAATCTTGATGAAGATCAAGGTGATGATGGTACTGATTATGAAAGGAATATAATTCACTCAGCTGTGCTTAAATAGTAGATCATAGATAGAAATGAAATTTAACTTTCTGCTAAACATAAGGATTATTTCAATGGGGCACAACTGTGAGAATTAAGTAGTTTTTGAAAACTGTCAAGGAGTGTCTTCAAGGAAAGATAAGGAAAAGGTAGAAAGAACTAGAAGGTGAATTTAGCAAGTTATGGAAATAGCTGTTTGTTTATTAGATAATTACTAATAAAAGTTTTAAACTAAAATAATAAAAATATTGATTAATAATTCTTCAAAGTTCCAAGAAGATAATTGCTTCTTAAACAATAAGTCTCTTTCTCTGTGTGTTTTAGGTATTATATTTATATCTTTTTCATTTATTTTGTACATATTTTTTTTGAGAATTCATATTTTAAATTCAAATTTCTTCCTTTTAATTCCTTTTTAATAGCTAGTTTTTAGATATTTTATGTTTTAAAGTGCATTGATTAATGATAAGAGGATATGAAGATATGGCTCCTTGTTTTTTTTAGATTATTTGGTACTATTAGCGGGTAGGAGGGACAAATTTGAATTTGAAACTTGATTTTAGAGTGTTGAATTTAAAACCTTGAAAAATTACAAAAAAATAATACAAAAGAGGCGGGAGGAAGAGGAGGGAAAAACAGTAGAAAGGGAATATGCACATATTCATCCTCATGATTCCTGTATTTATTTTAGGTTTTTGTTGTTCAACTTGATATTATACATAAAAAACACTACTTTTTTAATTCAAAATCAGCAAAAAAAATTGCAAAGAGAAATATATTCAATTTGAGTAGAAGTTTTTATTCAATTTTTTCAGAACAGACATTTGAGAAGAGAATTGCGTGATTGTTTTTAACAAAAATTCAAAAAGAAAAAAGAAGAAAAAATAAAAGAATGGGATTCGATATTGACAACGAGGATGTCGATGAGAACATATAAGTGCTCTTGAGAATCAGACCAATTAATGCAAGGGAAGCCAATGAAGGAGCTACATCATGTCTCAAAATAGATCAGGTTTGGATCCATTTTTCTTGATTAAAAGGGCATGATAAACTGAGATATTTAAGGCATTTATGCTTGAACTTATTGCAAACTAATTGACTAATTGGTTGTTCTTTCTTGATTGAAAAAAATAAAAAAACAGGAGAACTCAAGCACTGTGAAGCTAGATTAGAAGAACTTCAGCTTCGATCATATCGCTCCAGCGCATTCATCCTAAGAAGACATCTTCCGCATTGTCGGAAAACCAATCGCTTAATCTTGGCTTCAAGGTTAGTCAGATAAACATATTCTTCTTCTTGTTCTTCATTTTGCTTAATACTTCCCCCAAAGGTTACAATACTTGCATATTCGCATACGGCTAGACAGGTGCTGGTAAGACATACACAATGAGTGGTAGTGAATCCGATAGAGGTCTGCAAGCTCGTGTCTTGGAGTATGTTTATGGAGCCTTCAACCATGCTAACAAAGAGCACAAAACGAATAAGTCTAAAGAATAATCTCACCCTCCCTACCCTACCTGCGAGTTCGCAGAAGAACTAGTTAGCTGCAGTTATTTGGAGATTTACAATGAGTAGCTGATTGATTTACTAAGCGCAGATTCACAATAATAGACTAAAGAATCACCTTCTTGTTTATCACCAGTGAAATCTTCATTGTCTATCCGTGAACACATTTCAAATGGAGTTTATGTTGATAACCTCACAGTCAAACCAATTCTCAATGCTCAACAGGCGATTTTAGCATTCTAATCAGGTATTTTAATTTTCAAAACTGCTTAACTCAACTCCGTTTTTGATTTTAATAAATTCAAAGGTCAGCTCTCCCGTCATGTTGGAGCAACACTCATGAATGAATCATCCAGTAGATCGCATACACTGTTTACGTTGAATCTCTAGGTGAAAGTACCAAGTGAGAATGGCTCATCTGCGCATGTGAGATATTCTAAACTGCATTTTGTCGATCTCGCTGGATCAGAGAGATAGAAATCCACTGGGACTACTGGAGGAAGACTAAAAGAAGCGTCCAATATTAATAAGTCACTCACGGTGCTAGGTAGGTTATTTATATCATTTTCTCCTAAAATTTGTAACAAACCTGCTTGGTTTTTTCATTCTGAATAGCCTAGGTGATAAATGCGTTAGTGGAGCAAGCATCTGGTAGAAACAGGCATGTCCCTTACAGAGACAGCAAGCTCACATTTATTCTAAAGGATTCATTAGGTGGGAATTCCAAGACTTTCATGATTGCAGCCTGCAGTGAAGCGAATATTCATTTCTAGGAGACTCTCTCGACGCTGAAATTCGCGCAAAGAGCAAAACTCATCAAGAATAAAGTAAAAAATGAACAAGAGGCTAGGGCAATTTGAGAGATAGATACCATAATACACAGGAGAATTCATTGATTCATTGTTAATTGTGATTTCTTTGTCAAAAAACTGCAGGCTTTAGTAAATGAAGAAAGTGAAGGAAGTATGCAAGAACTCAAGAAAGAAATCGAAATCTTAAAGTAGCAGCTAGCGTTAAGCAAGCAGAGCAAGAATATATTGAAAACTGAGAGTATCGATGGTGGATATTATCAGGATAATTATCAACTTCCAGTTAATCAGTAGCAATTTCAAGGAGACGCTAAGAAGAAAGCTATTGGTTGTTCTTCTCCTTTGAGTAATTTGAAAGAAGCGTTAGGGTTATATGAGCAGCGATTCAAGGAAATAAATCGGAAACTCAATGAACTTGAAGGGATAGTTAGTAAGATTTGAAGGAGAGATATTTTAGATTTTGAAAGTTTTTACATTAATTTTTTATTTGATTTTTGTAGAGAGTGCAAATGAAACTAATATCGATATCATAGATGATGATAGCTTTTAAAATTAGCGAAATACAGTCTTATATCCGGACATTGAGTAAGAAATTAACTGAATATGGTTGTGCTGAGCATGTGCACAATCAGCGAGATTAGTATTTACAAAAAGATTTTGATTTTTGATTTCAAAAGAGAGGAAAATGCGATGGTAAGAGCGGGGATAGCGAAGGCGATTGAATTAGGTGAGCTACGAAAGGAGTTGCTTGTCTGGTTGGGTTAGCTCAAGGGGACTTTTCAAGAATGCAAGAGAGAAGAAGAGGAATCGTTAGTTTGTTAGAATCTAAAGTTATAGGAGAATATCCAGTCGTTGCATGGGTAGATGCAAGCTATGGAGCAATAAAACAACCTTTCAGTGAAGTAATTACAAAGAGAACTAGAGATTGAGAGAGTGAACAGCAGACATTATCAGCAAAATGCATAGGATTTGATATTAAGATCGTAATTGCTGGAAGCGTAGTTGAATGTAAAAAATGATAAAAAGTGATTTAGATAAAGGAATTATTGAATTGGTTATTATGTTTGATTGTGATATAGAGAGCGCACACTAGTGTTTCAGAATCACGGATAGCTTCATTTCGAGCGATGGCAGAAAGCAGAGTTGAAATTGAGTAGCAATTTGGACAACGAGATCATTCAAAAATAGAAAATACTGATAATAATGAAATTTCTTCTTGCTGTGATTGCTATGAGAAGCAATTCGAGTTACAACAAGACATTGAAACGCTAAAGGAGTAGATGACTTCGCAGTTGTAGAAAAAAGATGTTTAGATTGAGAAATTGAATAAACGCATTGAAGAAGATAAATCGAAGTATGAAATAGCCGTGCATAGTTTTTAAGAGAATCTCCGAGCATTTGAAGAGTTGCAAGGTGATTTAATAGCAGAATCGGAGAGATACTAAGAGATTCATGAGAAAATGAAGATGAAATTGCATGAGGAATTAGATGAGTAGAGATAATAAATGGAGATGCTACAAAGGGAGTTTGTGAAGGAAAAGGAGATGATGGAGAAAGAGAAATAGGCTAAAGTTAGAGCGCAAGAGGAACTCAAGATAGCTTAGGATGTAAAGAGAAACACTCACAAAATGTTCATAAATTGAATGGAAAATTGTTTTGATTGTAGGCCTTGAAGACAGCGTTGTAAGCAGAGTAGGAATTGAAGAATGCAAATGCGAGAGCGATGGAAACTGCTGAGGAGAAGCTGAGTGTTATGATGGGGAATATTGAGGAGAATATGATGGAAGAAAGAATGATCTTGGAGGGATAAATCGAAGATTTGTAATTAGCGTTGGAAGTAGTTTAAAGGAAATTGAAGGAGAATGAAAAATAGATGGAAGCATAAAGGAAAGAATATGCTGAGAAAGAGTAGTAATGGGAAGGAGAAGAAGAGAAAGGAGAGAGAATGAGAAACGATAGAGATGAGTAGGGTTAGTAAGATAAATTTAGAGAAAGTTAAGAGAATTAGGCTATGAAGTACGATCTATTAGTGATAGATTTAGCTGAAGTAAGTGAGTCTTTAGAGTAAGAACGAGCTTAGCGACACGCAGCAGATGAGAAGATAGAAATGCAAGTGTTGCAGATATAATTCTTAGAGGGATAGGTAGCTGAAGTTTAAAGGAGTCTAGCTGGTTAGAGACTGCGAACAGATGAATTGAAATTGAAAGTGAAGAAATATCAAGAATAAAGAAGAGTTGTGAGAAATTATCTAGTGAAATAGATGCAATAAGAGGAGGAATTGTAGAAGGAGAAGGAGGAGAATATGATAATGATGAGAAAGGATTCGTGTTAAGATAGTGATAGTGATGCTGAAGAGGATGTTATGGATAGGACAATTAATCTAGGGAATTGGAGTAAGGAGAAGAGTAATGAGAATCATTAATGTGTTGCGTGGTTACAGTAGTGTCTGAGATAGAAGTAAATTGAAAATGAAGGGATGAACAAGAAATTAGAGGAATTGCAAGGGGAGATTTAGAAGGTTTAATAAGGAAAGATAATTAGAAGTACTTGTGAAGGGTGTATTGAGCTGAAGAGAGAAAGAGATATGGAAAGGAATTAATCGAAGGAGATCAGAGAGAAGTTTAGTTAAATATAGTTCATAGAAGGGTAGCTGCAGGAGGAGATTAGTATGTCAAAGGAATAACTGGAATTACATCAAAATGCATATGAAGTAAAGAAAAGAGAGAGATAATTGATGGGATTTATTACTATTTTTGATGTTTTCTTTGCATTTATTGATTGTTTAGGAGAAAGCATCACTAAAGTAGCTGGAGATATCGAAGATGTAGAATTAAATTACCCTTCTCAGCGCTGAGAAAGATAAATATCTTTCTGAAAATAGAATGTATGGAGAATAATATTTATTTTAAATACCATAATTGTAAAATTTCAAATTCACTTTTTACAGCTTAAAGCAAGACTTACTGAAATCTCAAAGATCCGTTGAAACTGAGAAACAACAAGGAGACGATAAAGGTATTTGTTGTTAAGTTGCATGCTTGTTATTGAGAGAAGAGAATTAGAACATTAAGGGGTTGTTGGAAAAATACAAAGAAGCTACAAGGAGAAAATTAGGTGAATTAGAGTAGTAGCTAAAAGGGAATGATAAAACGAAACAGAAGAAGAAGGGAATGTTTGCTGTTGAAGAAGCTATGACAGAGATAAAGGATATTGCTGTGCTTACATTGACAATTTAAGTAAAAAAATAATGATTTAAGATTTCCCTTTTTTTTGAGGGTATTCTAATTTGTATTTGTTGTTGTTTTATCAAAAAAGAATCTCTAAAAGAGGTTGACACAGTTACCCTAGATATATCAAGTACTTAAGGATTTCTTTGTTGAGACAAAGCGTAAAGCTATTGCAGATAAATCAATTTAGCAGCAAGATTAGATGTTTTTGAATTCGTTCTCAAAATATATTGAAATATCTAAAGACTAAATGACGCCAGAGTTACTTAAGCAAGCTCTCATGAGTGTTGTTAAGCATTTTGAGGTAAGGAGATCAATATAGGGATAATTAGAATATTTTAAATTCATTTTGTTTTTATTCCAAAAAGGATCAAGAAAAACGTATTCTGTTCGCCTAACGTAATATCAAAGAAAAGAAAGCATCGTATGAATATTATAAATCTCGATGCGCTGAATATGAATTACGAAATGAAGTCGCGAAGCATAGATAGAATAATATCAACAGGAAGAGGAAATATAGTTTAAAGGAGAATGAAGCCCCGATATTAGGTGAAATTGATTTAAATAAGAAAATCAAGTAGCCGAATGCATGAGAGATTTGAAGCTAAAAAGGGGGAAAATTCAATTAATTACTGAGAGGGGATGATTGCAATATCTCCGATATCTTAAAATAAAAATATATTTTTAATAGTAACCATAAAAAGCTTTATATAAAGTATGTAATTAACAGAGTGTTGTGTTTGATTTTATTTTTCAGTTTTAACATGGGTTTCAATGGATTTTAGTATTGCTTTGAAAGGAGGGCAATTCTAATAAATGAATATGGAAGTTAGAATGATAGAATTAACATAAAGAGGAATGACAAAATAGAAGAATTCAAGATGATAAAAATAATTCTATTTCTTGCTATTTTTTTGCTCATTTAAGTCCATCTACTGGATATCTTCCTTGGCTATTGTTATATCCTTGCCTGTTTCCTGCTCTTTGTAGCTCCTTAGAAAGGTATGGATTCTGATTGTTGAATGGCATCGGATTGTAGATTGGATTATGTCCGTAACTCATAACAGGGCTGCTGCCTTTTGGAGCAAGTTAGTTAACTTCGTAATTTTAACCGTAGTTAAGTGGATTGTCATAACGTTTTTCACTTTCACCGATTTTTTAGAATTATCCGAGATTAGGGTGGCTTTGCATGACGAGACTGTTCTGCGCTGCTTTGGCTAATGTGCGGTCTAATGAAAAAATGAAAATAAAGATGAAAAGGAGATAAAAGGAGAATCCAAAGAGATCAATGATTACTTTGGGCATGTGGAGATGTCATGCTTCCGTTGTTCAGGATGTTGTTATTCTACGAAGATGCAGTTGCTAAGGGATCACCTCCTTCTGTGTTACCTTATTTTCTGATTTTATCCATGATTTATTCTTGGAGAACTTCACGGTTTTATCTAGGAGGGAGTTGTCCAATTTGAGGGGCCCATCCAGGTAGCATTGTGTAGAGACCATTGTCGTACATCTTGTATGCCTAATAGAGAGAGAAATAACACACATGTGTTTAGATAATGCAAACCAAAAGAAAAAGAATATTTTTATTTTTTTCTAAATTAGCATACCTGAAGATCTAGACGATTGAGTCCTTTTTCGTTTCTGGTCATGCGCTCTTCATTCATGAGGATATCTTGTCGTTCTTTGAACTATTTGGCAAGGAAATGAGATTGTTTTTAAAATGGCAATATTTGCTTTTGCTTATTTACTTGTTGATCGAGGAATTCCTTGTATTTCTTCTTCCCATCTTAATCTTCCTTTTTCTTGAAATCCTAGTACTGTTGGTAGTTCTGGAGCTGGAAATAAACAAAAAGGATATCATGAAGAAGTTAGAGGGGAATATTCTAGCTGATTGTGTTGATTTCTAGCATTTGAAATATGTATTTTTTCATGTTTCTCTTGGTTTCTTACATCTTCAAGTCTCTCTTTGACTTGCTGCTCTTTGAGATTCTTCTCGAGATCATTCAAATATTGCTTCTCGCCCATCATATACTGATTCTTCTCCTTGGTCTCCAACAAGCCCTGAAAGAAGAAGAAGCAAATGATATTTAGAAAAATAGATGATTTTTAAAGTAAATTCAAATATATTTCTAAATTTTTACATTCTTTTGTCTTTGAATTCTATCGAGTTCAGTTTAGAGTCTACGACGTTCAGCTTCTGTAACGCCCTTGGAGATCATATCTTCTAATTCCTTTTGTTTTTTAGCTAATGGCATGAAGACATTGTTGAAGTGGTTCTCGTGTAGTTTCTGCTAGTTTTCTGCTGCCATTCTGTAGAACTAAACCAGATAAAAACGATTAAACCACAGCTCAAAGGAATGAATGGAAAGTCAAGGTAATGGGTATATTATTTTTGAATTATCAAACCAATCTCTCTCTCTCTTTTACGTTTCTGTAATTTTCTTCTTTGGTGAGTTCTCGTTCTGCATTCATCTAAATAAGATCATTGTATTCCATTTTGTTTTGCAGTTCGCTTTGTTTTTCAGCTACTTTCCTTGCTTGTGCTCTTTGGAAATCATTCTACACTGAGTTCTTTAAGAATTCCTAAATAACAAAAATGCATAAAATATTAACAAAAACCTTAGAAGTAATCACTTTGAATAAATCTCCTTTGAGAAATATCCACAATTATGGGAAAGTATTTTTACCTTGTGTTCTCTATTTCTACGCTGCTCTTCTTGAATTCTCTGCTGATTGTAGTCCAATAGCTAATCAAATCGAACAATCAATATCCGTAATAACAAACACAATAAAATAACTAATAGTATTATCAAAATTCTAAGCCAAATTTTTAGTCTTTTTTCTTCTACTTTCTCTCCCCAATTATTTGCTCTTCTAATATGCAATTATATCTTTTAATTTGATGCAATAGGATTAACCGTTTCAAATTCCATAACTTTCTCTTTTTCTGTGTTTCTTAATGATAAAACAAAATTTACTTTATTCTCCCATTCATTCTTCTATTGTCTTTAATCTTGATCTTTCCTAATCTAATCGCCCCGTTGCTGTTAATGCGCATCAGCCATACTTTACTGCAAGTACTTCTTATCCTCTTTGCTCTTTTGTTCCTCCTAAAAATAACCCAAAAAAATAAATGTTATTTTTCATATATTAATTTGCTATTTTTTCACCTGTTAGAAAGTAGCCATTCTTCGTAGTATCTCCTGATGCTCTCTTTGCTTATAAGCTAGTTCCTGCTACTTTTAGTAAAGCTGCTAGATCATTTTCTTATCAAGTTCTGAACTTTAAAAGGCAAAAATAAACAAAATCAATAATGAGATAATTCATGGATAAAACAACATTTGCAAGGCAAAAAAATTACACAGTTCCAACCCATTAATATCAACCAATTCATTATTATTCTCTCTTACAGCAATTCTTTTTGTCTTAGTCTATTGATTTCGATTTCATTTTTGCGTATTTCATCATTAACTTCTGTAAGATGCTTTTCAACGCCTATCCACTCACTTTTTTTATTAAGTTTATCCATTGGATATCGTCTTCTTAAATCAGTGTTAAATGTCTTAGCTGTGTCGTTATTATCCCTAAAAACACCTTATTATGCTTCCATTTACTATTATTAAGGCTGGAGATCTTTATTATCTTAGACATTCGATATTGATTGCTATCCTGTAGGTTAATAGTATTGTTCTTGTAGCTACTAAGGATTGTTATTTTAACCTGGTTGTTCACCATATGGATTAGGATAAACCTAAGAGTTTGACAAAGGCATTTAGTCATGTCGATAGACGTTGTAAGTGTCAGCTGAGCTCATTTTTGGTTGTTAAGTGTGATTTTGTTTTTTTGTAATGTTTGTTTGATTTTGATATATTCTCCTTTGTTGAGTCGTTTCGTTTTTTAATTTTGAGCCTACTATTTGTTGTTTTGTTTTGTTTTGCTTGTGATTTGAATAACTCCCTCTCTCTCTCTTGTCTTGTTTTTTCTTTTTTCACTCCTAATATTTCTTTCTCTGTTTTGCTTGTTTCCTCCCCTTGCTAGTGTGTTTAAATCACTTATGGCTTAAGAATAATCCAGAGTAAGCACAATGTTAGATTGACTCAAGCAAAGCAGAAATAAATTGAAGAAATTTAATATGTTGTTTTTGAATTGATTTTTTATGGTTTTTTCCCCCCTATCTTTTCAAACTAGAGAAAAGCTAAAAAGCTACCAATCTCTTCATATTCGTGAGTATTATTTAATATAATTAATTTTTCTACTTTTGCTCAATAATTTCATATAATGACTATTAATGAATTTGCCTAAACTTCTTACATTTACTAACAAAAAGATATCTCTATTAGGACAAGGAATAATAATGTCTCTCTTTCTCTGTTTTGCTAGAGAATTCAGTATTTTTACCATAAAATAAATTGAGAATAAAATTTTTGGTGTTTTGTCCAGCTTGACGAGTTTTGAATGTCTGCCTTGAAATGTAAGAAAGAAGATACTATACAAAGTCGCATTTAAAAGTGGATTCTTATGTCATTGTTGTGGTCTAGTTTCTCATGACAATCCATTTTCTTTGCTTTTCTGGGTGAGAAAAACCAAAAATAGTTTCAAATTTGCCTAGAAAAAAACAAGAAATATCATAATGCTCTCTTTTGTTTATCTTCTTACAATTTTATTACTTTAAAACCAATCCTTATTCAATTCAAGAAAGCGTAAATATAATAGATTAATAATAATTCATTACCTAATAATCTTCATAATTTTTTACTGACTAATCAGACCATATTTGTTTCCCTTTGCATCTTAGTGATAATCAATATTTAATTTTTTTCTTAGATTTCTTTTTGAAAAAATCACTGATAAAAGTTTTATTATTAAATCTTCTTCTTCTTATTTTTCTTAAATAAACTGTAGATTTGAAAAAAATAAAGAAAGAAAGCCTCTTCTCTCTTTCTCTTTTCGATGAAGCATTCTGTAAGTTCTAATAAAGGCCCAATGAAGGTCATGAAGAGCTCATCATCTACTAATTCTCTACCTTCTTCTTCAAAAGGTTCCAACAGGTCTATTGTGAGCTTGAGTTCTATAAAAAATGCTTATCAAAGTAGTAATATTAAGCAGGATAAGAAACCTAAAGATGAAATTGGATAAAAAACAGCCTAAAAGTTAGCATAAAAAGACAAAGAAAACCTCCAAAAACAACAGAAAAACAAAGATAACTCAACTATTGATGAACTAGACGGCGATGATGATACCGTATCAACTGTCTCAGAAGCTGAAAGTTAGCAGAGTGTCTTAGGGATTGTTAATGCTAAGCGAAATCGCGTGCTAAATTATATTGTATTTTTGTGTGAATCTGAGCTGTTTTTGGAGAAATTAAGATAGAAAGTATGTTCATTTTAAGATTTTGAACCGTATGCTGCATTCTAAAGACTTAATCGCCAAGGGAAGAGAGAAATAGATGTGAAAGACATCTGCGATTTTATGGATTCAGTGAGTTAACACTTTGATTCAAGTCTTGTCAAGAATCTTTTGTGGTTTTATGATGCTGATAAATCGAAATCACTGTCTTATGCAGAGTAAAATATTCATAAATCAATGCTTTTAATATATTCTCATGGTGTTTAGATTCATGGCGATAGTTATTACCACTGAAGATGATGAATTACGGACTAAAGTTTCCCTAAGACCAACTTATAAAGTGAGTATTGAGGAGTTTTTGCAAATGAATACGGAAGTCGCATTAGGGAATTTGCTTTTCCAGTAAAAAAATAGATAAAAAATCTTAAATTTTGAACCTATTTGGATCTGATTTTTATTTCTCAAAAGGCTCATAACATCCTTAGATAAACTGGATGAATTTCGCACTGAGATGGAAACGGATTTCAACTTGGAAGAGTTCATAGAAGCATTTGATTTCCTTGATAAGAACAAAACTGGAGAGATAAATGACAGTGATTTCATTGATTTCCTGAAAGACTAAGGATACTGTCCTTCATAGTTACTAGGGAAGAACATAATGCGAAAATTTAAAGGACCGAATGCTGATTTTATTGAATCAGATGAGGAGAATACTATTATTGGATATGATGCGTAAGGGAATCCGATCTACAAGAAATCAATTGACAAGTTGAGATTTGTAAGGTATTTAGTGCCAAATATGGATAAAAATGCTATCAAACATGCATTTGAGATTCTCAAAAACAGCAAGAATAAAATTCCTATTCGAGGTAGCAACACACAACTAAGACATTTTAGATGATATTGGAGTTTTGTTTCTTGAATATTTACAACCTTGTTTTTTGACAAAGACAAGAGGAGTTTCGAAATCAGGAAGGAATGGCTTGAGATATTTTCTACAAGAGTTGAACCAGAGAAAGAAATAGAATACTGCAAGCAAGATCTTTCGATGTGCAACGATTTTTCTGCTTATGATATGTTCTCTCTGATAAACAGTGATTAGAATGAATACATATCATTACGAGAGTTTGTAGATTCTCTCAAAGAATTAGGAGTACAACCATATAAAGATGAACTATTTTTATTCTTCAGGAGGCATGCTAGAAATAAGAAGAAAGGGCTCAGGTAAGGGGAAGTTAAAGAGAAAGAGATGTTCTTTGGGTTTTGGAGTTCAAAAATAGGGAAGAAAAATTGAAGGAAAATACTTTTTGCTTTTTTTTTTTGCATAGAAAGAAAGAATTCAAACTTGCAATCTTGCCTAATCAACACATGTACGATAAAGTTGCCAAAGGAAGAACCAAAGTCAGCAAGGATAATAAGACACAAGTTCTGATGAAGGATGTATAAATATTGTTGATTTTTTTTTGAGAATCTTAATCGTTCTCAGTTTTTTAACTTTTTTTTGAATGGGTTTATAAACTAAAGATCCTTGAGCCTGATACATTGATGCGATTTAAAAAGCTCATAATGGCGTTGTTGAAGTTTGAACTCAAAATCGAAGGTATTTCTTTGAAACTTGCTAAGCTCCAAACGTTCTCATATGAAGAATTCTTTGAACTCCTCGATCCAGAAAACAAAGGATCATTTTCATATCAAAATGTAAGTTATTTTTTGTTTCAGTGAAAATTTCTCAAATTTCTGAACTTTTCTCATAATCTCTTAGTTGAAAGACGTCTTCATTGAGCACAAGATTGACATAACTGAAAAAGAGCTTTCATTCCTTTTTGAAAGACTCGATTGCAAGGAAAAAGACTAAAAAATCACTTACATCGAATTCCTTAGTGAAGTATAACCTCATCTCCCAAAGAATCTAATCGCTAGAAGGTTCACAACTTCACAGAGAATGAAATAAGTTCAAAGTATGGCTAATGTTATCGACTCCGATTTAAATCTACAATCGAGAGCATAAATAGACTCAATGGCTAGCTTCCCGATTAACAGCTTCACAAATCTTAAAATAGAATGAGAAAAAGAAAAATTTGAGTTAACAAATCTTTTGCAACCAATTAGGATATTATTCGGTGTTACTTGTTTTTTTTGTTTTCTTTGGGAAAGAGAAATCAGATGAATTTGTCTGTTTTTCTTAATTTTTGAATCTTTTTTTCTTTTGAACTAAACAACATTACACGGGCGCCCCCCCCCCCCCCCACACAAAAAAAAAAAAAAAAAAAA
>Ga0302271_10003324_pt1 | contig 13673 bp, 9 predicted proteins | sample III_Bog_N1_1_FD_198767 | JGI IMG/M metagenome (GOLD analysis project Ga0302271, IMG submission 198767) | Peat permafrost microbial communities from Stordalen Mire near Abisko, Sweden - III_Bog_N1_1 | ecosystem: Environmental > Terrestrial > Soil > Wetlands > Peat | place: Sweden: Abisko... | reverse complement strand
TTTTTAGTGAGACTTGAATAAATGTATGTATGTGTATTTAGTTATCTGTCCCCTCCAAGATCAGCAAAGTAAATTAACTGATTCAACTCTCATATCCTCTCCCCCTCTTCTGAAAAACTTGAGGGCGATTTTTAATTTTATATCTTCTTTAGCTGATCGAAAAATAAAGAAATCAACAATCCACAGATAATTAAAACAACAACTCCCCAAATGTCTTTCTTTTCTTGAGTTTTTTTCAGTATAATAATGATATTCGACAATAGGAGTTTGAATGATTTTAAAGAATATCTTCAAAATCAGAAGGTAGTATAAATAGAGACAGACATTTTAGCAAAAAGGAGAGGAACTACAAAAATAGTAAAAATCTTACAAAAACGCAGAAATATTATTTACTGTCTTTAGCAGTCCTACTTCATCTAACCACAGGTAGTGTAATTGAACATGCATTTAAGTAAAATTAAGTGATTCATTCAGGCATAGGTTTAACGTGCTCTCCCATTGCATGTTCTGCTCTTGCTTTGAATCTGTAGTTTCCATTTTCTTGCAAGTTGCCCTTCGAAAAAAACAACCAAAATTGATTTTAGAAACATAATTGTTTTTAAAAGTTTGTTCCAAATATGAAAACAATAACAACAGTAAAACTAATAACGCTATCGAGTCTTGTGTGTATGTCATCGTCCCTACCTGCATAAGATTTGTTTCAATCATGTCTCTGATTTCCTCCCCAAAAAATATGAGATCTTGAATTTTGATGGGATCTGTTTCTTCTTTGTTCTCCAAAATCTTCTTTTTACACTCGATTCTGCATTTGTGAAACATAACATAATCTCCTGGGAACCCTTTCATCATTGACTTTATCATTCTTCGATAGAATTGCAGTGTCATTGCGTTTGGTGACATTGTATGTGTTAGTGTGTATGAAAATATCCTGGTAGATTTTCTCTGAATTCTTTTTAATTTACTTGGAAGTTTCTATTGTTTCTTTGAAACTCAAATGAATCAACACAATCAATAAGGACAAGTCTAGAATAATCTTCGCAAACTACTTAGAGTTTACAGCCTCAAATATGCATTGTGAAAGATAGATTTAGATTTCATAAACGTTATTATAATCACGCACACATTTAACAATAATTAATATTTCCCAAGCATTTCATGCTAAATGGAAGCATAATTGTATTAGTATTTGGCATAGTTTTTCATTTCTAGAATGTCTATAATTCCTGCATGGGAGTATTATTCTTTTGATAAATCTATTTATCTCCAAGGTCTATGCCATCGATATCTAAATCTTCATCTTCATTATCTTTATGGAACTTTCCTTTTGGCTTAAAATTGCTATTAAAGTCATCTTCATCATTATGGAATTCAGGTTCTTGCTCATTTTAGAACTATTCTTCAGCTGAATTCGCACTACGCTACTGTTACGTACCTTCAGATGAAGTGTTGTTGTTAATGTTGCTATTGTTATTAATTTCCTGATTCTGCAAATTTATATCTTTTTGATTGTTTTCTCTATCTTCAGATTTCTATTCATTCGCAGATGTTGGTGTTGATTTTTCCTGTTGTGGATTGATTCTGTTTGCCATACCATATTTCATTTTAATGATTTCTATGTTATAGAAGTAGTTCTTCCAGAATATCTCATCTTTTATCCTAAATCAGGAAATAAAAACACAGCAAAAATCAACATATTTTTATAAAATTCACTTTTGCTATCTGCTTTTAGGCAAGGTAAAAAAAAGAAGGCAATGTATACTTTTTGGGTACTAATTTAGAGCGCATGAATGCTAGAGTTCTGTCTTCTTCAAGGACTTTCAATGCTACATATTTGTAGTCTTCGAGATTGAACTCAAAAGTGTACATATAATTCTCCTCGTCTATTAGAAAGTGCTCCTATGACTAAAGTAATATTCAATTAATTTATTTAGTCAGCAAATTGAAAAATCAAAAAATAAGAATTAATAGGGAAAACAAGTAATTAGTGTCTTGTTTTGGTTCAACTAATCAGCTAATATTTTAAAATAAAAATGCTTTTCTTTTTTCTTCTTCTTCTTACATGTGATAGTTCGAGTATTTCTTCTTTGATTGCATCAATCATGTTGCCGTTTTGGTTTGATTTGGTTGCCTTCAATCCTTCCCAAGGTAGCTATGCTCGCTCTTGTCCTAAGAAAATTATTTTTGTATAAAATAAGATTTAATGATATTTTTAGTTCAAGCTGAATAGATATTTTGATGTACTGATCTCTTCGCTTTCATTTTCTTCGATAAGTTTGTTCTATTCACTAACAACACTTTCGATGTCTTTCGAGATGCTTTATATCATCGACTTTGATTTCTCTGCTAGATTCGAGCCCATTTACTTGACTTTGGAGAAGAAATTCATCTTAATTTGATGGGTTTGTTTCTTGTTTTGGAACCTTATTTTTTTATAATTAATTCACAAAAATATTAATTTACTTTGTTATTGTATTTTCAGATGCTTTGAGCAAACAATGAGGAGGAAAAAGACAATTATTAAATAAATTGATTTTGAGATTATGAATAAGAAAAAGAATTTTTGGAGAACATTTCTATGAGAATACAATCATTGAAAGGGGGGAAAGAAAATGAAATTTTTTTTATCAGGACAACTTATAAAATGATGTGAAATTGCTGCTCAGATAAGATTAGCTTCAAATAATTTAATTGAGCCATCATCGAAAGAAGCGAGGATACGATTTGACTTGGTGTGGAGAGCGAGATCATGAATCATTCCATCAGAACCACTTGTGACCTTGGAGAATTTGCCTTTGACTCTGTGATCGAAGAAGTAGATATCACCCAGGCAATTTGCAACTGCGACAATATTCTTTTCTTTGATTTGAATCATCTTGGTTATGGAAGCCTGCAGATAAAAAAGAGAAAAAGAAAGGTAAAATGAGTTCATAATTAAAATCTTCTTGAATTGTTTTATTGTTTACATTGACAGTGATTTTGTCTTTAAGAGTGAATTTATTAGAGTCAAATATCCGGATGAATCCATCAAGTGATCCAGTAAAGAATATGTCCATCCTATGATCGAAAAGAACGGCTTCAACACCATCATCATGGAGAGCAGTTCTTCCCAATATCTATTGATTTTGTTGACGCAAAATTGGTTAGCTATTATTTCAACAAAACAAATATTATGTTATTTGTTTTACTTTTCCAGTACTAAAGTTGCTGATGCAGGCTGTTTTATCAGTTGATCCTGTGATCATGATTGACTAAACTGGATGGAAATCCATGCAAGTGATAATCTCTTCATGGAATCCATATCCAGATAGTTTCTTAAATAGCTCACCAGTTTTAGGTTTCCAGATTCTCGCAGTTGCATCTTCTGAACAAGTCACAAGCATATTTCCATCAGGAGTGAATTTTCCGCAAGTGATAGGTTATTCATGACCATGGAACGAAGCCATGTATTATCCATTCGCAGCATTCCACATCCAAGCTGTGTTGTCTGCACTTCCTGCAACAATTACATTTCCTTTCGAGTGCCAGTCAATAAATCTAATCTCATCAGCTGGACCTTCTAAGAGTCTCTTAAACTCACCTGTTTCTGCTTCCCATATTTTGATTGCTCCATCAAGTGTGCCCGTTGCGAAGAATTTTCCATCAAAGGAGAATTTAGCAAAATCTACAGTCTCATTTTATTTAGGTGTTTCGATTTATGGTTTATCAGGGTTATTAATATTCCAGACTCTCGCAATATCATCACCACCTCCTGAGATGAATTAATCGGGATTCGCTGGATTAAAACTAACACAAGTAACAAAATCAGTGTGTTTCATGAATGTCTTGATGCTCATATCAGGTGTTTTTTCTCTGGATATGTTATTCGCATCGTCTTCATCATCTTCTTCATCCTTTTTCTTCTCTTCTTCTTCGCCATTCTAATCGTAGATAATTTCGTTGCCCTCTTCATCATAACTTTTATCCATTTCATTGATTAAATCTTCATCCAAAACTAGCACGTCTTCTCCATCAGCAACACTACTTGAATTCTCCCAAGGATCCTCTCCCTCTTCAGCTTCCTTTTCCTCATTGTCTTATTCTTTTCAGGTAAAATCACAAAATTATTTTAACAAATATCTCTCAAAAAAAGTATTTTCTCTTCTTAATTGAATCATCAAATCTTAGTTTTTACTTTCCCCGAACTTCTTTTAGAATTTCTTCAAGTATTCTGCTACGTCTTTTGGTTCAATCTTCTCTGCTCCATCAAATTTCTACACAGTCAAATTAAATATTTGTATTTTTTTCTATTTCAATTTTTTGCATGCAATTAAATCTAACTTTCGTACATTTTTAATAGCTTTTTTAATGTTCTCGTCCATGTCTGTGTTCAGTTCATATTTCTTGAGTATGTCTTTGAAGGTTTGTTTCCCTTCATTCTCCATCTCTTCCAAGATCATCCCGCCGTAAAGAAAATCTTCTTCGACGGGGTCAGTGATCTTCTTGTTATTCTATCTGTAGTTTTTAAAAATATTTGTTTTATGATCTTCATTCTCAGACAGAATTGCATCTGTTTTACACAAGAGATTCGAGGATTTGATCAGCGCATGAAATGAGCAACTCATAGTACTTCAAGATTCTTTCAACTTTAATCAGTTGATTCACCTGTATCAACCAATTAGCAAACACCAATTCAATTAAATATCATGTGTCTTCACTCGGATAAATTAATTTTTGTGTTAATATGTTACCTTCTTGAGCTCCTCTTCTTCATTTCTATTTTCCTTTTTGACATCACCCAATAGATCTTTTTCTAAATCCTCTATTTTCTTTTCCAAATCTGCAGCCTTCAACAAGAGATAGTCTGTAACTTCGATTTCAAACCTGAAATAATCATGATTGTTATTAGCCTTCCAAATCATCCATTAAAGCAATTATTCTTTACGTTTATTCTGTGTTTTCGATATCCATTTTGTTGTCCACTTTGAATGTGCTTTATTTTCACTGATTCCTTAATTTGAGAGCTAATTATTTATTAAAATTTTGATAACTATTAAATATTTAATGTTCTGCAAGAAAGCAGTCAACTTTCCTTCTTTCCCCGAATTAAAATGCCTTTTGTTATGACCAATCAACTAATAAATTGGATCGTTAATTTTAGACTTAGATTATTTGCTCTAAAGGCTAAGAAATCAAATAGATATTCTGCTTTATGTTCCTTTCTATTCAAAAAGTGGAGTCAGAGCAAGGGGTATTTATTATTGGTTCAAAGTCTACTTTTTTTTTTCTTTTTTGAGAGAAATCATACTCTTTTATTGACATAATAATAACGACACATAGTTTAAATTTAAGCATTTCATGTTCAGTTCATCACTATGGACATTTTAATAAGAAAGCAATACCGTGAAGATACAAAAACAATACAATAAAGTCTAAAAATAGTAATGCTAGAGTATCTGAAGGTAAAAGTGTGATCCTTTTTCAGTAACTACATTTTATGAAAATTCAACTAATTTCAAGAAGAAGTCAATTGGAATAACAAATTTGAAAACTACAATGCATAGATTTGTAAATGCGTTCTTTTGGAAAGCTCAGAGTTAAAATAATAAAATCAAAGAAACCAATCTATTCTAATAAAAAAATAATAAATTATGGATACATTATTGTTTTTTTATATTTTTAGATAGTTTGCGGGTTCTAGACAAATGGGATAAAATCTAATTGGATTCTAAAATCTAATCTTAAGATCTTTTTGTTGAAGATCATCATCATCAATGGATTATTGGGGAAACTCAAAAAGCAAAAAAAACAAGGAAACAAACATACAAAATCCTCTTTAAATTTAATTATTCTTCACTACTTTTTTGATTTCCCCAATCAATCTGATTCTTTACGAGATATCCCATCTCCTTGTGACAATATTATTTATCGGATAAATAACAGGCTGTGGGTTTTACTATGTAGCAGCCAAAGAACTAGAAAATGATTTAAGTGTATCAACTTGGTTGAGTATCATTCATTATGAAAATAACGATGATTGGTTTGCGAAATACATCGTCAGCTAATATTTTGCGTTTATTACGATGATAACTGTGGGATTCGGAGATATCTACCCAACTACTACAACTGAGAGAATCTACGTGATTTTCATAACTTTAGTTTCCTCTGCGGTTTTTGGATATGTCATGAACACGATTGGATCGATATTTCATCACAAAGCACAAGAGAAATCATCTCGATAAAAGCTGAAATAAGACATGACCTCATACCTCAATGACAGGAACATCGACAGGCACATTCAACTCAAGGTAAAAGTCATGATAATCAAATATTTTTTCTCCATAGTATAGTTTTATGGATGAAAATTAAAAATTTATCAAAAATCGAAAGGAACCAAAAAATAGAGTAGTTTAATTTCTCTTTTTTAATAACAAATAAAGGGAGGGAGGTCATTGGAGAATAACTTTCTAAATGGATAAATGGATGGATAGGCAAAGTGTTTATTAAATTGATCATATGTCATAAAACAAAATTTAATAAAATGGGAGATTCCATAGTTTATAGATTCAAATATTGTTTTCTTATTAATTCCTTAGATCTTGAGACACTTAGATTACCAAAGTGTTATCTCTAAGAAAAACAAAATATCCTCTGAAGCTCTCTTCAAGGATATTCCGATTCATCTTCGAGATGAACTCTACCAAGCCTATTACGGCAAGATTCTAAGCTAGAATAAAATACTCAGATTAAATTTCTCCCCTGAAAGCCTAGCCTGTCTCTCACTTGAAGTCAAGGAAAGAGTGCTGACCCCAGGAGAGTTTCTTATCCAGAAAGGCCATGTCGACACGAAGGTGTACTTTCTTCTTTCTGGAGCATTAGATGTTGCTCACGAAACACCAAACCAATCCCCTATTTCCTTTCAAAGGTTGTTGTCTAAAGGTAATATTATAAGAATCTGCCATTGCCCCATTGATAATAATTCATTTTTTGTGGCTAGGCGAGTGCGTTGGATTGAAGCAAGCCTTGGAGGAGAGTGCCTATAAGTACAGTGTGCGAAGTGTCCTCGGTAGCAATAGTCATCTATTTTACTTTGAAATCAGCGACTTCAAAAAGATCCTCGAGAGAAAGTTTCCCAAAGATTTCGAGAAGTTCTGTGAGATGCGAGATGATATTCTCTTTGGTAAGCGACTGCTAGACTCTCGATGCATCTCTTGTGAGCGATTTGGACATGAATTTCAAGAATGTCCATTAATCAAACTCACTTTAGCTAGATTCGTTACTATTGCTAGGAGTTAGCACAGTGAAGAGACTAAATCCAGATCAAGACACAACAGAAAATCTAGGAACATTCAAGGGTTTTCCTGTTCGTTTAGAAGCAATGCGAAGGAAATTAGACTAGCTGCTAGGAGAGCACGCATCGAGCTTGCAGTTGCAGCTATCCCAGATTATGATTAATACATAAACGAGCTGCTTTATATGTACGATGACAAGAAGCTAGTGATGGAGCTGCCAGCATTTTCTCTTCAGGAAGGGAATGTTGAAGTTCTTAACTTGGACTAAGATAATAACCTAGGCTTCGATGATAATATTAACAATTCCTTCGATGGGGAATCTAGCTTCCACAACAACAACTAGAATGCGTAGGGAAATCAAAAGACAGAGCAAGTTAAACCAGTAGTTGTTTAGTAGCTTCCTAGCTCTGAAAACTCCAATAAAGTTGATAGCCAGCAAGATAATAAGGCTGTAACACTTAATTAGACTGTCTTCACTCAGTAGAACAACTCCAACAACATCCCTCAATCTCTGTCTTAAATAAATCCAGCTTGGTCTTCAGTCAGTGCTCTAGATCTAGCCTTGCCGAATAATTACTAGACAGCAGCAACAGTCTCGCAAAATGGATTTGTCAATAATATTATGAACACAAATAACTTCAATATTAACAATAACACCAACAACAACACCTAACCGGTTAACACTTTGAACAACACAAGTTCTTCCTAGCTTTCAAATAGTCACAATCTATTTCCTGCTTAGTAGGTTCATCAGCATAAAGTCTCTATTAACCATACGATTTCAGCTCCATTTCTGTTTGAAAACTATCTTCCTATGAAGCACTCACTGCCAAGCAACATCAATCCTTCGATACCATGGAATAATCCAATTTAATTCCAGTAATATCAACAGCCATTCCCAGTTGCTTTATAATAACAACAGCTTTCATCTTAGCTGCAACAATAACAACAACTCTCTGATTAGAATGAATAATTCAAAGAAAGTCTGAAAGAACTAACTTGTAAATCTGCAGAAAGAGCTGACACATTCTTCTCCAGTCATCACCACAGTCGGAGTAATAATAATATTAATAACATCTCCCATATCTCCCACAGTGCCATGAATTACATGGTTCCTCTCTCTCTGCCTCGAAAGACTTTCGCATTGCTGCAGAACTCCAGCAGCTTGTTTCCCTGTGCTGTCTCGACAAGAAAGCGTAAATATACAAATAAGCACCCTGCTGCTCGGTTATTGCCGATGCCTGACTGTTAACAAGACGAAAATGCACAGCACTCAAACGAGGACTTGTTTCTGTTGGACTTTGAAATGCTCAAAAACTATGTAAATTACTTTCCTAGAAGCAACGCAGAAATGGTTGTTCGAAAGTTCAATGCTCTTTACGCTCATAAGAGAAGAATTAAGAATGCCTCCCATGCAAATCGCAAATTACCTCAGTTCAAGCATTCTACATTCCTTCATGCTGCCAACACCACCACCACCAACAACAACAATAACAACAAAGTCACTCTCAAAGAAAGAAATGAGTCGAATTGAAGGAATACCTTTTATTCTTTTAATTTAGGATTATCTGTGTGTGTGTTTTGGCTAGCTATGATTCATTTGTGATTTATATTGAAAAGAATTTAAACTAAAACTATTTTTAGACAAAGAGACTGAAACCTTAAATACTCAGGGCTGTAATCCGGAGGAGAGAGAAGATAATTCAATCTCTTAGCAGTAATAGACAAGCTGCGGAATTAATTATTTATGAGTTTGATAAAGCGTAAGTGTTGCAGATCTATTTTTAGATAGCAAGAAGGAGTCAAGATAGTATGAATAGTTAAAGAATCAATTAATCCCCCAGGGAAGAAGAAGAAGAATAATAACTACCTGTTCTTTTATATCAATATTTCTAGTAATTATTCATGGTATTGCAAAATAAGCTGCAATAAGTCACTCTTCATTTATTTGAAGCAATCTTCATAACTACTTAAAATACTCCGATCAAATAATCTTTAACTCACTCCTTATATTCAAGATGAACCTGGAAAATAAGTAATTTGAGGAGTCATTTTTTGTAGTTTTCCACATTTTTCGTGAAAATAAGAGATAATAAAAATAACAACTCAAAAAATATGAGTTAACAAAATTAAGTAATATTTTTTAACTAATAATGATTTGAAATCTTATATTCCCAACTGATAATGATAGTTAATTATCACTTTCACAATAAGCTACTTGCTTCTGATTTGAATTTGGATGTTTTTCTTTTGTGCAAAAGCAATGTCGTCGGCTGTATTTCTTGCAGCTTTTCTGTTTCTTTGTTTCCTCTATTAAATTAAATAAATTATTTTTTAGATTTCCTTTGCTATTCATATTAAACATAAAATACATTTACCTATTCTAAGGAGAATGATTTCCAGGTGAAAACCCTCCACTTTAGGAGAATCTCGATTAAGAAATCGGTTATTTTTTAGCATTTTTCATATTCTTATAATATTCCTTGATCCTGTCAGGACTTTCAATACCTTGATTAAGTGACGAAATCTAATTTTTTTCCCTACAAACAATGTGATTATATGCAGTAACCGTATTAGTTGAGTTGTTCTTTGGGTAATAAACTTTATAATTTCTTAGCAGATCTAATTCAAGTAACTTACTAAAGAGTCTAATATCTTCTTCTTTGATTTAGATTTCTACTTCTGCTTTCTATCCATTCCTCTGATTTACTTGCTATTCAGGCAAACTTTTATCTTTAATAGACGCAATCAGTTTCTTCATGCTTTGATGAGTGGAAGTGTTTTTCTAGGAAGATAGGTTCTTCAAAAACGTAGCTCGCTTGATTGTCGACCTAATATTTTTTACCGAACACTACATTAGATCGTCTTCTCTTTCTTTTATAATTTCTTCTCTGATAGTGCCTTCCTTTTTTGATTGTTCTTTAATGTTAAACCCTAGTTCTTCATGAGTCCCTGAATGTCTCATCATCGTCTTCAATCGAGGGTTATCTTAATGAAAATCACCACCACCACTTTTGAAAGTCATCCTTTTTGAAAAACTACAAAAACAACAACATTTAAAGCTTAAAATGCATTTAAAATAACTTCTTACTTTCTCTAACCCCTGCGAATAAAAAAGTTAGTCTGTAAATTCTTTTTATTATCTTTATCAACTTCGATTGCTTCATTGCTGTGCTGCTTTTCATTCACAATCGAAATCGAAGATTTACTATCATCATGATCTTCTTCTTCTTAATCACTGCAATTCTTTCCTTCCATTTCTTCTAAAACAAGAAGCAGATCTTCTAGCTCTACAATTTGTTCTTTTTCTACAATAATATCAATTGCTGCTTTTTTGAGATCCTCCAGCAGAAGCAATGAACTTGGTTATTTGGTTTTGGTTCTGGTAAAAGCCCCTCGAATTTAATCTTAGTCTGATTTCTTGTACCTTTCAATGATTTAATCTTTGTTAGGGACATAATTGATTACAGGACATCTGCTGATTTGATGTGTGAATTTCCCACATCCACAACACTAACTGCCTATTAAAAAGAATTAACAAAGATTATTTTTTATCTTACAAACGCAAGATGTACCTAATCCCCTTGAGCTACTGTAGAGATTGAAGTTATCTTTGATTAGTTAAAACTTCTCCCTTTCAATCGGGTGATGCTGGATTACTTCCATAAAATCTTCCAGCGTAACATACACCAACGAAACTACATTTGTTGTAATAGCTCCATGGTCTGTCACCATCCCTGAGAAAAATGACAACTCCCCAAATACTCCCCCTTTTGAGACTGACTTGATAATAGTCAGAGGGTCTTATTTGGAGTGCTTGCAATTTAGTATCAAATTAACATTTCCTCCCATTACAAAGAATATTTTCGGCATATCTTCGTTTTAACTGTAGATAAGCTCCTCTGGACCAAGACGTCGTTCTTTGAGTTTAACAGCTAGTTCCATGAGAAAATGCTATGAAAAATTAAGTTTAAATAGTTTCTTAGAGTTAAGTATTTTCCCGTAGATTTCCAAGGCAATCTCGTTCTTAAGCGAAGCAGCAAGTTAATTAAGCATATTCTCTCCTTCTTAATTGTCTTCCAGCATTTCATCGTTAATATACTCAAAGTACTTCTTGACTTTCATCTACAATTCTGTACTTAACCCTCGTTTTTTCATATGAATAGACAACGCTGACATTTTCTATTTGCATTGAGTTTATTTCATAGTGATTGCACCGATAATTGTGCCAATTGAATTCACAGAATAAGCAAACACACCGCAGCTGAGTAATGTAACTACAATAACGAATACTCTCTCACTGTCCGTTGTAGGTGTAATATCACCATATCCCACAGTAATCATAGTAATAACTGCCCAGTAAAAGCAAGTTATGTAGTTACTTATCCAAGGAAATCCATGTGCATTGGATGTTTTATAGAATTTATCCAGCCAATTATTTGCTGCAGATTCCGTTTGGACTTCTAAATAAGATACTAAATAGAAGGAGCAACCACAGAAGTGTGCTATAAATAATATCAATATGATTAGCTTGACTAAGTCACACATTGCGGACTGCTCGTTTCTGAGATTCATAAGTTCTAAATAGTTATTAGTGATTTTGCGGACTTTGCTGAATCGCAGTAACAAAATTGAATCTAAGTACTTTATGCTAAAATACTAAGATATTATGAATGGAACAAGCACAAATAAATCCCAAAAAAACTAGGTTTTTATGTAGTGCTTGACTATCAGTAATCTCTAACTTATGATCATACCCTTCTTGTAGAACGATGTATTGAAATTCATTACAATATCCATAATAAAAGCCCATCCTGGCATGGCATCTAGAAGATAACTTACCCCACCATTAAACTAAAGTCCTCCGCTTTCTTCAAAGGCGATTTTCAAGGGGATGTAGAAGATATTAATTACGAGAAGGAACAGCACAAATCCATCCCAAATAAGTTTGAATGGTGATTCTGGGCTGATAACAATAAACGTTCTCTCAAAGAAAAGATTTATGTAGACGAGTATCCTGGAAATCAAGCTAAACACTGATTTCTAGATAGTTTATCTACTCAGAAAAATCAATCTTTCTAGAAAAGTTGGGCGCAGCGAGACTAGGAAATTTCCATATTTATAGAAGTTACTCTCCGTCGCACTGTCGTTGATGATTTCAAATTATCTCGCTTCGAGATTACGAAATTTATTCTATTGGGAAATATTCTTGAGATACACGATGAATTTGCGGACAAAGAACAGAATAAATAACCCTCGCTGTCTCCAAGTTTCGTTCATTCTGTTAGGAGTGAAATTGTTTTTCTTGAAAGTAAAACTGCGAGTAGCTTTCCTACCTGCGTTAGCTAGGATTTTGATAGCGTTATTGTTGTTGTTGCTGCTGCTTAGAGGAGTTATAAAACTTTGTCTATGTAATGCAGATGCTGGAGATCCTTCTTTAATTTATTTTAATCTCTTTGCTATTCCTTATGCATACATTGGAACATCTTTGCTCTTTTCAGAATAAATTCTTTCAGTTTTAGATTCTTCAACTGATTCTTCATGGCTTTCCATAAGAATGTGACTTAAATGGTATTCGTTTCTTATGGGGCTTTTTTCATCAGTTTGAAAGATTCCTTCTTATGTTCGCCCATGGCTACCAGAGGAGTTTTAGATTATTTTATCTTTGTAATCAAGTTTCTCATGACTCTCGATTTCAATATTCGATGAACTTGATTTCTCTTATCCCTCATTGGATTAAATATTTCTATCGTTTTCATTTGGATTTTGGCTTGGAAAATCGTTTAGACTTTTCAATTCTTGAGATTTTTAAAAAGGCAAGAAAAATTAACCTTCCTGCATCCTATCGAAACTCTATCCTTTATTTCCTCCAGTTTCGATGGTATAAGCAGATTTATCATCGTAATCTTAAATCTACTTTTCTTTAGACCTCCCAATGCTGCAGCTATCAGATTGTTGGTTCGAACTTACATCTAATTTACTCATGATTTATTCACTTTCGTCCTCATCTTATTCTTTCATCTCTAGTGCGGCACTCATACCAAACATTCGTCTTCTCTCATATTCTCCTTATCGCAAAGTTTCGCTCCCCTCTTCTTCATAGTTCTACAGCTTTAGACTTGAGCTATCCATGCTAGTTATTAGTTTTCTTTTAAGAATCCTGTGAACTAAAGAAGCAAGACAGTAAAGAAAAGTGAAAAAGAATAGTTAGATTAATTGTACTGTTAATACGTGAAATCTAATTTCTTTTTATTTGAGATTCTTTTTTGATTTAACTCTTGTGATAATACTGCTTTATCGAAGAAATGCTTCTTTTTGTTCTCTTTTCTCTTACTTCCTTTCTTTTTTTCAAATAACTGATTGGTTAGTTACTTACAATGTCTTATCGCAGACCTTTCATGTCGG
>Ga0302271_10003323_pt1 | contig 13677 bp, 12 predicted proteins | sample III_Bog_N1_1_FD_198767 | JGI IMG/M metagenome (GOLD analysis project Ga0302271, IMG submission 198767) | Peat permafrost microbial communities from Stordalen Mire near Abisko, Sweden - III_Bog_N1_1 | ecosystem: Environmental > Terrestrial > Soil > Wetlands > Peat | place: Sweden: Abisko... | reverse complement strand
CATCCTGACCGATAAACTGTTACAGGATGAATCGGACGATCTGGATAATGTCTCTCTGGATGTTGCCTATATCTATCTCGGACAGGGGGATTATGCCTCAGCCCTGAAACTTCTTGAAATAGGGGATAAACATAATTCCGAAAATGTTGAGCTGCTTTACGAATTAGCCTTTTGCTATGAACAGAATGATGATTTTGCGAAGGCTATCATTGTCAACAACCGCATTATTACGATTGACCCTTTTGCCAATGAGGCCTGGTTTAACCTGGGGCAATTGTATTTTGCCCTGCAGGAATTCCCCAAAGCTCTTGAAGCCTATGAATTTGCCCTTGCCATTGATGAAAATGACTCTCTGTCGTGTGTCCAGAAGGCTCATGTGTTGTTCCAGCTTGATGAGTTCGAACAGGCCATTGACACCTACCTGGAATACAAGAAGATGACTTCATTCAGCTGGCAAACCGATATCTTCATTGCCGAGTGCTTTGAGAAGCTGGAACGCTATGATGAATCGATCTTATACTACCGCATGTCGCTTGACGCCCATACTGACAACTACGATGCATTGACTGGCATTGGCATCTGCCTGCTGGAGCAGGAAAAGTATATTGAAAGCATGACCTATATCCGCCAGGCACTTGCCATCAACGAAGATGCAGCCGATTCATGGGTATACCTGGCCGAAGCGTATGTTGGACTGGAAGATATTGACAATGCCCTGATAGCATATATCAAAGCCATTTCCCTGGATCCTGACCAACCTGATACCTTGATGGCTATTGCCAACATATGCCTGGAACGTCTGGAATATGACCTTGCCAGCAAGTATTACCTGGCTGCCGAAGAACTGGACAGTACCCTGGAATTTGTCGATTTATTCCTGGCTGTATCCTATTATAAAAACGGGGAAGTGGCAAAAGCAACCCAGTACCTTCGCAAAGCAGTCGGTGAGAATGAAACTGCTGCTGCTCTGTTTCTGGAACTATGTCCCGAAGCCGTAAATCTTAATCTGATGGATTAATTATTTATTCTCCCTCAATTTTTTGTTTTCTTAAGATAATTGAAATAGAATTGCTTTACAAATAATATATCCTGTTTTTTTATTGCATCACAGCTTACATACTAAAACTAACTAAATACTCAAAAAACTTCTAACTTGTTGAAGTTGTAATAACGAATTAAAACATGTCCAGAAAAATCCTGATTGCATTTCTCTTTATCTTCTCCATTACCGCCTTACAGGCGAGTCCCTCAGATCTTCCCGTTAAAGCCACAACAGATTCCCTGTCCATGATCCAGCACATTGAAGTGTGGTACAAGGACAATATCAATTATGCCAGCATTACAGCTATGATGGCCTGTGAAAGTTCCATACTGCCCCTTCCTTCAGAAGTGGTCATTCCACCTGCCGTATATTTTGCCATGGAACCCGACAGTCATCTGAATATCTTTCTGATAATCCTCTTTGGAACGTTGGGTGCCATGATAGGTGCCTCGTTCAACTATTTCATGTCTAAATGGCTCGGGCGCCTGGTGATCTATTCTTTTGCGGACAGCAAAATCGGCAAGCTCTTCCTGCTAAGCAGTGAAAAGATACAGAAAGCAGAGAAATTCTTTAACGACCATGGCAAGACATCCACCTTTATTGGCAGGCTGATCCCTGTGATACGCCACCTGATATCCATTCCTGCCGGTCTGGCCAAAATGAATTATTTCAGCTTCCTGCTCTATACCGCTTTGGGTGCAGGTTTGTGGAATTGCGTACTGGCATTGATGGGTTACCTGGCACACGGTCAGCAGGAAATGATTAACAAGTACAGCCATGAACTGTCGTATGTCTTTATAGGCATAGGTGCTATCCTGCTGGGGTGGCTTATCCTGAAGTCAGTCAACAAAAAGAAACGGAAAGCATGAGGAAGTTTGGGTTAATAGGCTTGCCGTTGGCGCAGTCCTTTTCCAAAAAGTATTTTACGGCTAAATTCGAAGCAGAAGGCATTGATGCAAGCTACGAACTCTTCGAGCTGCAGGATATTGCCGAATTCACAGCCCTGAAAGAACACGGGGATCTCAGTGGGTTGAATGTTACCATCCCCTACAAGGAAAAAGTAATGCCATTCCTTGACTATCTTGACGACACTGCAGCCGAGATAGGTGCCGTAAATGTGATTAAGTTTAGCAAACAGGATGGGGTTATTACCCTCAAAGGATATAATTCCGATGCCATTGGGTTTGATACATCCCTCACCCCATTATTGAAACCCTACCACCTAAAAGCTATGATACTGGGCACAGGAGGCGCTTCCAAAGCCATCGACTATGTGCTTCGAAAGAAAGGAATAGAAACCATGTTTGTTTCGCGTTTTCCAAAACCGGGGATGCTTACCTATTCGCAACTTACACAGGAAATCATCTCTGACCATATGGTGATCGTCAACTCAACGCCTGTGGGTACCTTTCCACATTCAGATGCCTGTCCCGACATTCCCTATCAATTTCTTTCCAGCGACCATCTCCTCTTCGATGTAGTGTACAATCCGGCTGAAACCCTCTTTTTGCGCAAAGGACGTGAACAAGGTGCTGCCATCCTCAATGGTGAAGGCATGCTTATCGGGCAGGCTGTTGCCTCTTGGGAAATCTGGAACAGAGAGTAGTAGGTAGTCGGTAGAAAGTAGTCGGTAGTAAGAAGTAAGGAGTAAGAGGTAAGAGGCAAGGAATGAGGAATGACGGAGTAGGTAGTCAGTAGTCGGTAGAGATGAGTAATGAGAATTAAAAACTATGATTCATTTTAAACTTTCTTCAACTCGAAAATCACTATACTCAACCTACTTTTATTCGGGATAAAGGACTTTTATTCGGGACTCGCGATTTCCAATCGCGAATACTAATCCCTTAAAACCAGGCAACTACCCATACTACTACCGACAACCAACTACTTTCTACTAACTACCAACTACTTTCTACCAACTACCGACTACTTTCTACCAACTACCGACTACTTTCCCCCTGTTCATTTAGTCACACTTCAGAGGGTGTTCCGTGAGGGTTGCGAGGGGGTTCAGTGGGCTAAACCCCCTCCGAACCCCCTCGCAAGGCCCTCGGAACCCCCTATCAACCCCCTCTATAGTCAGAACAGATTCTGACAATCCGGCGAACGAATTTCTTGTCCCGCTACAGGTTGTTCCAAAAAATTGTAGCCCATGAACACCCCCGGTATATCATGCAATATAAAACCAGGACAAAGCAGGCGTATATCGATAAGTATCTCAGGGAATTCCGGCAAACCTGAAAGTCAAACCTGAACGTGTACGCAGTATTTTCAGTATTTGCACCCCGAATAATTGCTAAATAGATCCCATAACACGTATCAACCGATTCAACAATCAACCTTTCACAAACATATCAAACCGCACGGACACTATGTCTGTACAGTTTTATTTTTGTTTAAATAGACCATTCTTTTTGATTGTTTAAAACTATTTATCTTAAATATGCGAAGAAACGGATATTTGTTGTATTTTTGGAGAGCGAAAAAAAATGAGCAGACAGGTAAATTCCCGGGGTTAAAACCACCGGGTTACAATATATTTCATGCCTACGGCATTCATTAGCACTAGAAGCAAGTTCCGAAGGAACGAACGATATTGTAGCAATGGAATTTATTCCGTTGGCATTAAATTAAAATATCATCACACCATTAAATTTCAGCCGAACAGGCAACCTAAAATATGAATACAAATAAAAACCTTAACGATTATGGAAAGCAATTACGAAGAAAACGAACAGGAAGGAATACGCCTGAGCGGAAGGGACATTTTTAGTAAGATCTGGATGTCACCCCGCATGGTATTCAAATTTGTCACTGACAGCAACTACAACGGGCTGACAACTTCATTGCTGATTTTTGCAGGGATATTCAACGCGTTATACAGTGCTTCTTTCAGGAATATAGGCGATCACCTGTCATTACCAATTGTGCTGATAGTCTGCTTGCTTGGAGGAGTTATCTTTGGCTGGATCTACTTCTACCTTTATGCTGCCTTGCTAAGCTGGACAGGGAAATGGCTGAAAGGAGCGGGAAATACAAGATCGTTGCTGAGAATGATGTCCCTTGCCTTTATTCCGTCACTGGTACTGATCCTGCTTTTTATTGTACGGATTGCCCTGTATGGAAATGAAGTGTTCCAGAGTAATATTGATATTTTTGCCAAAGGTGCGCCAACCATTGCGGCTTATGCCTTTTTTACCTTTGTAGAAACAGCTATCGGCGTATGGACATTGGGCATTCTGATTATCGGTATCTCGGAAGTTCAGAAACTATCGATATGGAAATCCATCCTGAATATGATTTTACCAATAATCATAGTGATGGCAGCATTCTTGCCGATTGCAGCTTTAGCGTTTGTCATCCGTGAATTGCTGAATTAAAAAAAGACAAAGAAGTAATAATTCATAATTCATAATTCATAATTATCAAAAAGCTCAAATACAAACTGTTGCAGACTAACAAATAGTTCATTCAATATCTGCGATGACTTAGTTGCTACCCGGAACTTTTTACCCGGCTACACGAGTACCGAAGATAGAGAAACCGGATAGTTTAAATGAAAAGTACCCTAAAAGTACTCCCAACATGCAATCTATAAACCCACTAAGCTTGTATGAAAAAGATAATTAGTATCGTATTTCTGATAGTAATTGTGACGCAGAATTATGCAGGTACAAACGATAAAACAAAAGTACCCAGAGATTTTAACCTTGCCACCATTCAGCGTACAACCGAAGAAGTTGAAAGGTCTTTCATTCCACCGAATGGTGATTTTAACCGGTTTAAAAAACAGGTATCAGCCTACCAGCAGTTGAGCCTGGTCTCCATTCCTGTTACAGAAAAACTTGTCAAAAAGTATGTCAGCACGTTCACCAAACCGGATAAGGATTCTGTTTTTGTCCTGTTTAGCAATGTCTTTTATTCACAGGTAAACAGGTTCAATGATTCGCTTGAAACAACCTATAAAAGCATACTTGAACGGATTGACAGGAAAATAAACAATCCCGAAATCAAAGAATTCAACAAAAGCCTGGACCGGTGCGGATTGTACCTGTTACGTATGGAAGGCGTGTATTATGTGGATGAAAAATACGATTATCTTTACAAAATATTCAACGGAAGAGTCTCCCCTGCAATGACTGAATATTTAAAGATCAGGAAAAAAGAACTCAAAGAGGGTTTTTCGAACGATGCGGAACTTGTCATCAGTTTCAACCAGTTATACCAACGTGTCTTAACCTGGGAAAGCTTTACTAGCAGGTATCCTGATTTCGTGATCAGTGATGAGACTCAAGACCTATACACCACCTATATGTCGACCCTAATTACCGGCATGGATAATTCACCGACATTTGATTATGATACAGGAATTTTATTCCCTGAATTGAATAAATTGTACCAGAAAATAATCGTACGACAGGATTCACTGAAATCAACAAAAACGATAAAAGATTATTATGAATTATTGAAGATGTCCGACTTTAAAACGCCTGCTGACATGGAATCGTTTCTAAAAAGGCATGGGCTGTATTCAATGAAAGGGGTTCAACCTGATACCAGATAAAACGTTACTGATAGTGTTAAGTAAATTTGAAGATTTGAAGATTTGAAGATTTGAGGATTTGAAAATTTGAGAATTTGAAGATTTGAAAATTTGAAGATTTGAGGAATTGAAGATTTGAGGATTTGAAATACAACAACGATGTATGCTTCGTTCTCATGCGCTGAACTGAATTGATAGAGTCAAGTTAATTTGAAGATTTGAAGATTTGAAGATTTGAGGATTTGAAAATGAAATAAAACAACGATGTATGCGTCGTTCAATACATCTTATTCACTGAACAGAACTGCTGTATAAAAAACCATGAAAAACACCTTTTGCATCATACTCCTTTTTTGTATCGCAACAACTGCTTATTCACAGGACGGATATGATACATGGAATGAACGATATTCAAAAGTCAACCTAACCGACGTGATGAACTACGAAACGGCATATGCTGATTCAGTCGATCGAGGGCTGATAGAAGGGAAATATTATGCGCGCTTTGATCGTTATCAGATAAAAGCGGAATACATGGGCATGAACAGACCTGTTGCAGACAGCATCAAGACATCCATGAAAAATGTAAATAAGCTATTCGGGGAAAAGGAATTTATACCGATCATTACCGCTATACAAAAAGAATACCTGTTCCGGGTTGATGGAAAAAATTATTGGTTTCCCATACAACAGCAATTGGAAAAGAATTTTCAGGATGAAATAATGCCACACGACACCGTGATCCTTTATTGCATGCTTTTTAATGAGCACCGTTGGAATAAAGCGTTATACAATTCATTCCTGATTGCTGATTTCAGGTTAGAATAAATTGTCGGCGATTCATTTTAAAATAAAAGGCGATTCATTCTCCAATTCTAAATCATAGGGTGTTACCCTATGCAATTATAAAAAGCCCTTTGGGCAATTGATTTAGTAGCAGCCCGAAGGGCCAACATAAAATTGCATTGTGCAACACACAATGACCGGGTATCAATTAATGACTGAGAATCAAAAAATAATTTGATCTTTATATCATAGGGTGTTGCCCTCTGCAAATATAAGAAGCCCTTTGGGCAAAAACACATGAAAAAATACCTGCCTCTGTTGATTTTATTTTTTATTGGATTGATTCTGTCGGGAATCCGACCGCATGATTATTTTACATGGGCATTGGAAGTGTTTCCGGGTATTATTGCGTTGTTGTTGCTGGTATTTACCTTTAAGAAGTTTGAATTCACATACCTGACTTATGTGTTTATCCTGATTCATTGCTACATTTTGTTTGTTGGAGGACATTATACCTATGCCGAAGTACCCTTGTTCGACTGGATCAAGGAGGTATTTCATCAAAGCCGCAACAATTATGATAAAGTGGGGCATTTTGCACAGGGTTTTATTCCTGCCATGGTTATTCGGGAATTGTTTGTCAGGCTAAAAATCACAAAACAAGGAAAGTGGTTATCCTTTCTTACGGTCTGTGTCTGTTTGAGCATCAGTGCCTGTTACGAACTGTTTGAATGGCTGGTGGCTATAGTATCCGGTCAATCTTCCGAAGCATTCCTTGGAACACAGGGCGACCCGTGGGATACCCAATCGGATATGCTGTTTGCCCTGATAGGTGCTGTTTGCATGGTAATCTTCGTTTCAAATATTCAGGATAATCTCATTGAGCACATGCAAAAATCGTGATATCGACAAGCCAATCAATACTTTTCACTCTGCCGGAGGAATTATACAATAACTTTTTCGGAATTTAATTACTAACAAAAGAAATACTCTATGGCATTTGGACTTACCCGTAAATTCGCAATGGATTTCAAACCGGAAAATATCACAGATGAAGAATTCCTGAAAATTGCTGTGGCTACAGCCAAAAAGCTGGATTGGAATATCAGCCGGCTCAACGTGAATGGATTTATCGCCCATACTAAATTTTCGTTTAGTTCATTTGGGGAAGAATTCAGTATAACCATTCAGGATGGTAAGGCTGAATTAAAAAGTGAATGTGTAGGAACCCAGATGGTGGATTGGGGAAAGAACAAAGAAAATACAGCATTTTTTATCCAATGCTTTGAGGAGCTTCGAAAAACCATGACCGAAGAGGAACTGGCAGAACCTTACGATGCCCTGAAAGCATACGTTGTATTACACGAGGACAATCAGGCTGTCAAAGCCTCAAGAACGGCAATGGATAAAATAAAAGAATTCCTGTTTTTGTTTAAGCCACGTGCCGGATACTTCGTAACACCCATCCTGATCGACCTGAACATTCTTGTTTTTCTTTTGATGATTATCAGTGGAGTGAATGTGTTCATGCCTGATTCGGACAGTCTGATCATTTGGGGAGCAAATATCCGTCCGTTTACCACCGGAGGAGAATGGTGGAGATTACTCACCAACTGTTTCCTGCATATTGGCATCGTACATCTTTTAATGAATATGTATGCCCTGGTGTATATTGGTGTCCTGCTGGAACCGCATTTGGGGAAAGCACGGTTTGCTGCTGCCTATCTGTTAACCGGAATAGCAGCCAGTGTTTGCAGCCTGTGGTGGCATGAACTGACTATCAGTGCCGGAGCATCAGGGGCTATATTTGGCATGTATGGGGTATTTCTGGCTATGCTCACCACCAACCTGATTGACAAGGATTCCCGAAAAGCATTATTAGTGAGTATCGGTATTTTTGTATTTTACAACCTGGCATACGGCATGAAGGGGGGCATTGATAATGCTGCCCACATAGGTGGATTGGTAAGCGGGTTAATTATAGGGTATGGCTATTATCCAAGCTTAAGAGTGAAGGAGGATGCCTATCAGGAATATGATCTGAAGAAAATAAGTATCGGCATCTTATCATTTGTAATATTATTCTCCTGCTACCTTGTTTACCTTCAGGTACCAAAGGATGTAGAAAAAAGGTTTCTCACGCATCAGGATTTGAAAAAATACGATATTACGAACTATGACAAGAAAATGTACGAATTCATGTCTTCGGAAAGGGAAGCGTTAAGTGTACTGAGACTACCGAAAGAGACACCAAAAGAACAGATGTTGTATGAAATTAAAAACCGTGGGATCTATTACTGGAATGATAACATCCGATTGATTTATGAAGTAGAAAAGTATAATCTTCCTCCGTTTCTCCATCAACGAAATAGAATACTGTTTGATTATTGCACCCTGAGGATTAAAAGCTATGAACTGCTTTATAAATCGGTAGAAAACGGAACAGATCTATTCCAACCTCAAATAGAAGACCTGAACAAACAAATAGAAAAAATTATTAAAAAATTATCAGAAAAAGTGAGTTGAATAATATATCATTGGGTGTTTTGCAACAGCTCGTTGGGCATAGAAAGAAACAGCCCGATGGACCAACATACAATAGCATTGGGCAACACCCAATGTTTAGGAATAGAATAATGATTGGGTTTTAATTCAATGATTGAGTTTTAATATCGTAATAAGTGAGTTCCAGAGAAACGTCCGATATTGAAGCCGGGCAATTTATTTCAATATAAAGTAGAAAATAAAAAAAAATAGCTTATAAATGAAAAAAAATCCGCTAATCTTATTGATTTATGTTTTTGTATCCTCTATCTATTCACAACCTTATATTATGAGGACAAAAAATGATTCTGTTTTTTACAACTCAAAAAACGGATTTTTAACTACATGCCCACGTAAAAAAGCAGAAGGATACTCAATTAAACATCCCTTTAACCCCGCCCAATATACAGATAGTATTTACTATTTGCAATCGGGAACAGTCATGGCAGGATATGAAATATATGATATCAAATATAAAAACGAAAATTCTACAGTCAGTGCCACTATTCCTGTTAAAAACGGCAGGTACGAAGAATGGTATATAACTGGGGAAAAAAGAGTTTCCACGTTTTATACCAAAGATAAACTCAATGGTAATTTCACTGTCTTTTATAAAAACGGGAAAATTAAAAGAACCGAGAAATGGAAAGAAGGGCTATGGAAGGAAGGGGAATGTTTTGATGAATTGGGCAATAAAACCGACTATTGTTCCTACCAGGAAATGGCGGAATTTATCGGAGGTTTACCCGCTTTGTGTAATTTTATTGGCCATGAATTAAAATACCCCTTATACGCACAATTCAAGGGTATTCAAGGAGTTGTTAAAGTTCAATTTATAGTGGAAGCAGATGGATCAATAACAGATGTGAAAATTAAAAACGGAATCGAAGAAAGTCTTGATAAAGAGGCTTTGAGAATAGTTAATTCCATGCCTAAATGGAAACCAGCCAGGTTTGAGGGAGTACTCGTTAAAATGGACTTTTCTTTACCAATTAGGTTTAGGCTTGAATAATATGTTCTCTATCTAAAAATGCAAAATGTGTTGTCTTATGCAATTATAAAAGCACGATCGGGAAACAGCCCGAAGTGCCAACATATAATAGCAATGGGCAACACCCAATGTTTAGGAATAGAATAATGATTAGGTTTAATTCAATGATTGGGTTTTTATATCATAGTTGCCCTATGCAATTATAAAAAGCCCTTCGGGCATATGCTGAGTGATTGATTGGATTGGATAGGAAAGAAGTAGTGCGTAGCAGGATCGAACTGCTATTATCGGATTGAGGAACCGAACTCCTAACCATTAGAGGAACGCACCGGGATATTCTTTTTTATCTAAAAAAGGAAGTACAAATTTAGGAATATAACTTGTGGAATCAACATTATTTTCAAATTAATTTCATTTTAAGTAGTTGGAATAATATAATATCCTGTTTTATACATCTCGAAATCTGACCTCTCCCCCCGCCCTCTCCCAAGGAGAGGGTGATAGAGCGGAGAATTAATGAAGTTTTATTAAAAAAAAAAATAGGGCACCATTTATTTCCTATTACTTATTTCCTGCTAGTTAAACCCACGGGGTTACAATATTGTTCATTTTCAGTAAACAGAAGATAAATTTATTGGATAAAAAAGGGAAAGTACCGGCCCCATTAGAACGGAATATATGTGTAAAATTCAGTATCTTTGAACTTTCAATTCAATATTAAAAAAACCACAAGTTCCGTAGGAACGAGCGATATTGTAACAACGGAATTTATTCCGTTGACAGAGAAGTCTGAGACGACCCAGACGTAGACACTAAAGCAAACTAACAATGAAGAACAACACCCAGATAAAATGCCCGAACTGCGGGACATCAATCGATGTACAGGATATCCTGGCCCATCAGCTGGAAGATGAGATCAAACAAAAATACCAGAACCAGCTGGCGGAAGAAAAGAAGAAATACGATTCGGAAGTGGAAGGGTTGAACAGGGCTAAGGAACAGTTTGAGCAGAAGAAGAAGCAGGAAAATGAGCTTTTTCAGGATAGGCTGGAGAAACAACTGAAAGAGGACCGGAAAGCCATGGAAGAGAAGTTGAAGCATAAATTCCGGGAGGAGCAGTCGGAACAGTTTAATGCCCTGCAAAAAGAACTGAACGAAAAGTCGGAACAGGTGAAAGAACTGAACCGTACGAAAGCAGAGATTGAAAAGCTGAAACGGGAAAAGTCGGAATTAAAGGAAATAGCGGAAGCGGAAGCCCAGAAGAACCTGAACGAGACACTGGTAGCTGAAAAAGAAAAGATCCGCAAACAGGAGGAAGACAGGAACGAATTGCGTTTCAAGGAACTCCAGAAACAACTGGATGATCAACGGAAGCTGACCGAAGAAATGAAACGCAAGCAGGAACAGGGTTCCATGCAACTGCAGGGAGAAGTGCAGGAACTGGCTATCGAAGAATGGCTGGCATCACAGTTCCCGCTGGATACGATCGAAGAGATAAAAAAAGGGGTTCGGGGAGGCGACTGTCTCCAGGTGGTTAATACAAGGACGGTTCAAAATTGTGGAACGGTGTATTACGAAAGTAAACGCACCAAGGATTTTCAACCAAGTTGGATTGAAAAGTTTAAGGCCGACATCCGTGTAAAAGGAGCGAATATCGGGGTACTGGTTACCGAAGTCATGCCACCTGATATGAGCCGTATGGGACTGAAAGAAGGCATTTGGATATGCAATTACGAGGAATTCAAAGGCCTGTGTTCTGTATTGAGGGAATCGATTATCCAGCTGAGCATTGCTATCAGCTCGCAGGAAAACAAGGGCGACAAGATGCATATGCTCTACGATTACCTGACAGGGAATACATTCAGGCTTCAGGTGGAAGCTATCGTGGAAGGGTTTACCCAAATGAGAGTGGACCTGGAAAGCGAAAAAAGAGCCATGCTGCATATCTGGAAAAAACGGGAAAAGCAGATTGAGAAAGTTACGATAAACACCATAGATATGCATTCCTCGATCAAGGGGATTGCAGGAAATGCCATTCAGGCAGTGAAACTGCTGGAACTTCAGGAACCTGAAATCGGGAGTGAGGAATTGGAATAAAATTGATTCTTTGATAGCTGCAATTAATGAGAATGCAATTAAAAAAAACATTAGTCAGGTTAAGGTCCTGTTCTAAAAAACACGATTCACAGAACAAATAATTGCAAGGAATAGTACTTAAGTAATCGCAGATATTAAATGAACTGTTTGTCAACCTGTAAACGCCTGCTTATCAGTCGTTTTTAAATCATAAGTTTTTAATTTTTAATTACTTAATTGTCAACACTTACAATAAGTAAATCTTTAAGGAGTCGGAATCGGCTCCTTTTTGTTTGTACATAAAATACAAGTATTAAAACTTTTATAGCAAACGAACAAAAAACACACAAAGTCTGTTTTATTCCAGTTATGAACTAAAATGTCCGGATACCTCTGATATCTGTTAACTATTATTTTTTTGATAAGACGGCCTGGTTACAGGTTTTGTTATTTTTAGGTTGAAAATGAGTAAAACTCCTGTTATCCATCAGGAAATATTACGGGTGTTACTGTGTAAAATATATTTAGCGGGCAACAGCGGATCTGAAGACCGGGCGACAGCGGCATTGAAGACAATAAATCATCTAAAAAATCAACTAACATGAAAAAAGTAATTTTTGCAATCGCGATCTTATTGGGCCTTTCTGCATCAGTTATTGCCCAGACTCCATCAACTAAGATGAAGAGTGACAAAGAGAAAACGGAAATGAAAATGAAGATGAAAATGAAAGATGGGGTGATGATGGTAGACAATAAAATGATGGTATGCAAGGAAGGCAAGTGCACAGCTTTGAAGGAAGACTACAAATTCTCGGATGGCAGTAAAGTATCCCCAAAAGGAGTATTGACGTTGCCTGATGGAAAAACAAAGAAAATGATGAATGGGTACGAAGCCGATAAAAATGGAAAAATGGCAATGATTGCCCATGGTGAAATGGGGCATGTATGTGGACCCAAATGTCCAATGTATAAGAAAATGTAATTACCTGGCTAATTGGTTGTCCCGATAGCTATCGGGAGGTTAATTAGTTAATTGGAAGAATTGATATTTACAAACACAATAATCCCCGGGAAGTAAATGACTTTCCGGGGATTATTATAAGCAAATATCTTCTTCAACTACTTACCTCTTGCCTCTTACCTCTTACCTCTTACTACCAACTACAGACTACTTTCTACCTACTACTTTCTACCTACTTCTTCAAACAGCCCTTCGCAACCATCTTCGAGCAAATCAATAACATGTTCAAATCCCTTATCGCCTCCATAATAGGGATCGGGAACATGAGAAGCTTTTATTTTGCGGCAGTAATCAGTCATTAAACGAATCTTTGCCCTATGTTGGGGAAGTGCGGTAAGTTGCTTTAAACCTTGCATATTCTGGTCGTCCATACAGATAATCAGGTCGAAACGATCGAAGTCAGCCCTGGTGACAGGACGCGACCTATGAGTAAGGGTATAGCCACGCTGGGAAGCGTGTACCCGCATGCGACTATCAGCCAATTCGCCCTGATGATAATCAAGTAAACCGGCAGAATCAATTTCAAAGAACTCAGAGACGCCTTCACGTTCAACTATTTGAATAAAGACAGCTTCAGCCATGGGTGAACGGCAGATATTACCCAAGCAGACGAAAAGAATGGAGGTTTGAGACATCTAAGGGTTTGAAGGGTTTGAGAGTTAAAAGGGTTTGAA